>OBVS01000020.1_pt1 | contig 232579 bp, 201 predicted proteins | sample 1476211 | NCBI WGS metagenome assembly OBVS01 (sample SAMEA2580025, study PRJEB22360) | human gut metagenome | biome: human gut; feature: human-associated habitat; material: faeces | place: Denmark | collected 2008/2010 | reverse complement strand
CTAAAAGAATTGCTGGTTTGTTTACTTAACTTATTTTCTGTTCAATTTTCAAAGATCTAAACCTTGCCGTCTCATCGACTGCTTAATTATAATAACATTTCATTACTCAATTGTCAACACTTTTTTGTTATCAATTTTTCCTGTTATTTAGCTTTCGTTCCTGACGACGCTATTTATAATATCATGACTGTAAGTAAGCTTAAAGCACACTTTAGATTATTTTATTATTTTATTATTAAATTTCTAGTAAATTCTAATTTATTCTCGTTTTTTCATATAATGATACACGTGGTAAAGTTAACTAATAAATTTATGATTTTAATACAACTAATATCATTTTTCATCAAAATTATCTATATTTTCACAATTTTATTTTACTTAATATCAATTTTAATTTAAAATATTATTATAAAATAATCAAAATTAAATATCCGGAGGTATGTATGGTAAAGAAGACACTTTTTCTTTTAATTATATCAACATTTTTATTAACAGGCTGTACAAGCAAGGACTCTAATACAGATTCAACAAATAATACTACTACTCTATCAACATCATACAAGGAAAGTACTAATACTGATACTAAACTAACTCTTTCTGGAAAGACTTCTACTTATACTAAATATATATATTTAGGTAATTTATTATTTTTTCCTAATACATCCAACAATAATAAATTATCTGTATTAGATATTTCTAAAACTACTAATAAAATAACTAACGATTTAGTTATAGATGGCTTTGATTATTCTGTTGACTCCATAGCTACAGATAATAACTTCATTTATTTTTCATCACTATCTAATAGTAAGGGGCTTTATAAATTAGACTATCAAAAAAAGAATATTACAAAAATTAGTGATAGTTATCCTAAGGGATTAGTTTATCAAAATGGGAAATTGTATTATACTGATTTAAATACTCAAAATATCTACTCATTAGACATTAAATCAAACTCTAAAACATTATTATCAAACACTAAGGTAGGAGAATTTATCGTAAATAATAATTCTATATACTATAAAAACTTGGATGATTCTTCAAAGCTATACTGCCTAAAAATAGATAGCGGTGCAAACTTCAAATTAACAGATACTCCTGTAGATAGTTTTATAACTTATAGTAATAAAATATTATTTATAAATACTTCAGATAATAACTCTTTATATTCTTTGGATTCATCAACTAAAGAAATAAAAAAAGCCTTAAATATTAATGCTAGTAAATTAAAACAATTTGATGATAAAATTTACTTTATAAATAATAATGATCCAAATTCTATTTACGAACTTAAAACTATAGATCAAGATAATAACTTTAATTATAATAAGGTGTTTTCTGATTTTACAAATGAATATTTCCCTACAGATAAAGGGATTTTCATAGAAACTTCCTCAAATACTAATGAAATAGAAATTCTTAATATAAATTAAAAAAATAAAAGGCTCAATAGCCTTTTATTTTTTTATCATATCTTATTTACTATTTCCTTAAATCTATTTCCTCTTTCAGCAAAGTTAGGGAACATATCAAAAGATGCACAAGCTGGTGATAAAGTAACTACATCCCCCTCATCAGCTAAGTCTTTAGCTTTAAATACAGCCTCTTCTAATGTATCTACTAAACTTATAGAAACTTCAATTCCTTTTTCTTCTTTTAATTTTACAAAAGCATCTTTTATCAATTTTTTTGTAGCTCCTAATAGTATTAGCTCTTTTATATATGGATACCCTTCTTCTGCTAAAGGTTCAAATGGAATATGTTTATCATATCCTCCAGCTATTAAAATTACCTTTTTATCAAAAGCAAATAATCCAGCTAATGTTCTTGTTGGGCTTGAAGCTATTGAATCATTATAGTATTTAACACCATCAATTTCTCTAACTAATTCACATCTATGTTCAACACCACCAAATCTCTCAGCAACTTTCTTCATAACATCTATAGATACATCATCTTTTGTTGCTAAAAATGCAGCTAAATAATTTTCTATATTATGAATCCCTTTGATAGCTATATTTTCTTTTTCACAAACTATATTCTTTTCTAGGTATAACATATTATCTTTTAAGTAAGCACCATTTTCAATTTCTCTTTTAGAACTAAATTCTTTAACTATCCCTTTAGCCTCAGGAACAAACCCATGAGTTATTTCATTTTCTCTATTTAATATTAAAACTCCATCTTTATCTTGATATAAGAATATGTTTTTCTTAGCATCTATATATTCTTGCATATCAAGATGCATATCCAAATGATTTGGTGCAAGATTAGTTACTACAGCAATATCAACTGGAACATCCATAGTCATAAGCTGAAAACTAGATAATTCTAATACAACTTTATCCTCTTCTCTTATTTCTTCTATATTAGAAAACAATGGAGTTCCTATATTCCCCCCAACCCAAGTTTTATATCCTGCCTCTTCTAAAAGCTTTGATATAATTGTTGTTGTTGTTGTTTTCCCATCACTTCCTGTAATTCCGTAAACTTTCCCTTTACAATATCTAACAAACTCCTCCATTTCTGAAGTTATATATGCGCCCTCACTTTTTACTTTTACTAAAGCATCACAATCTATTCTCATTGACGGGGTCTTAAATACTACGTCAAATCCTGTTAATCTATCTAAGTAACCCTCTCCTAATTCTAATGTAACTGATAACTCATCAAACTCTTTTGCTATATCTCCTAGTTCTTCTCTATTTTTCTTATCAAATGCAGTTACAACTGCTCCAAGTTTAACTAAAAATCTTATAAGAGGTATATTACTAACTCCTATGCCAACAACAGCAACTTTTTGTCCTTTTATAAAATCTTTAAATTCATTAAATTGCTTCTTCATAATCTTCCTCCAAAACCATATATAAAATATTATATGAAACTCCTTTTACTAAGTTCAAATCAATAATATAAACTTACTAAATAAGTCATTTAAAATCCAATAAATATGTATTTACCACTCTCACATTTTTCTAATGAGTAAATTTACTTTGCCAAATATAAAATTTGGAAGTTTTGTTGTAACTCCTTCTCATATGCATTCGAATGAGTAAGTTCGCCTTGCTAAATATAAAATTTGGAAGCTCACTTATCTTTAAGTCTGTCCCAATTCTTTCTAATTATAACACTTAAATTTATTAAATACAAAAAAGACGCAGTCTCAGAAATCTATTTAATATAAAATTTATTTAATTTCAAATAAGCTTTATTGCCTTAAAAAGTTAATCTCTTATTTTTATAAAAGGGCTCACGAAACGCGAGCCCTTTTTAAACTATTGATTTTACTTACTTAAAGGTATCTTTAAACTTAAATGGAAATTTGGGGTATATTATTTATATATGAACAAAAAGAGAAACTCTAATTCGAGCTTCCCTTTTTATCAGCTAATATCAAAGTTTATTTTAATATAGCCCCTTCTTAAAATTAGAATTCTAAGCTTTTTTCAATATAAGCTTCTAAATCTGAAATTTTTATTCTTTCTTGTTCCATAGTATCTCTATTTCTAATAGTAACTGCTTCATCTTCTAAAGTATCAAAATCTATTGTTATACAGAACGGAGTTCCTATTTCATCTTGTCTTCTATATCTCTTACCAATACTTCCAGCTTCATCATATTCTATATTGAATTTTTTGCTTAAATCAGAATATACATCTAAGGCTTTTTCTGAAAGCTTCTTTGAAAGTGGTAAAATTGCTGCCTTATATGGAGCTAAAGCAGGATGTAAATGCATAACACTTCTAACATCCCCACCTTCTAACTCTTCTTCATCATATGCATCTACTAAGAAAGCTAATGCAACTCTATCGGCTCCTAAAGATGGTTCTATAACATAAGGAACATATTTTTCATTAGTGGTTGGATCTAAGTAACTCATATCTTGACCTGAGTGTTCTTGGTGCTTTTTTAGGTCATAATCTGTTCTATCAGCTATTCCCCATAATTCACCCCATCCAAATGGGAATAAATATTCTATATCTGATGTTGCATTTGAATAGAAAGATAATTCTTCTTCACCATGATCTCTCATTCTTAAATTATCTTGTTGTACTCCTAGATTTAATAAGAAATTCCAACAATAATCCTTCCAATACTTAAACCATTCTAAATCTGTTCCTGGCTTACAGAAAAACTCTAACTCCATTTGCTCAAATTCTCTCGTTCTAAATGTAAAATTTCCTGGAGTTATTTCATTTCTGAATGATTTACCAACTTGAGCAATACCAAATGGAACTTTCTTTCTTGAAGTTCTTTGTACTGATTTAAAGTTTACAAATATACCTTGAGCTGTTTCCGGTCTTAAGTATATTGTACTAGCAGAATCTTCTGTTATTCCTTGGAATGTTTTAAACATTAAATTAAATTTTCTTATATCAGTATAATTTAATTTTCCACACTTAGGACATACTATATTATTCTTTTCTATATATTCCTTTAATTGCTCATTAGACCAACCATCTGCACTAGCAACTTCTGCTCCATTTTCAGTCATATGATCTTCCACTATCTTATCAGCTCTGAATCTTGCTTTACATTCCTTACAATCCATTAAAGGATCTGAAAATCCACCAACGTGTCCTGATGCAACCCACACTTCTGGATTCATTAATATAGCACAGTCTACTCCTACATTATATGGACTTTCTTGAACGAACTTCTTCCACCATGCCTTTTTAACGTTATTTTTAAATTCTACTCCTAATGGACCGTAATCCCAAGAGTTGGCTAACCCTCCATATATCTCTGATCCAGGGAATACAAAACCTCTACTCTTACAAAGAGCAACTATTTTTTCCATAGTTTTTTCTACTGCCATTTTAATACCTCCAATTTTTTATAAATAAAAAAGGCCCCAAACCTAAAGGGACGAAATTTCAATTCCGCGGTTCCACCCTTCTTGGCTTTAGCCCAACTTTCAGTGTTAATACTCAAAAGCGCCCTTCAACTTAAATTAATAACGATTTACACCAACCATCGTCTCTCTAAAAGAAATATTAAGTTTACTCCTCTTTATCATTGTATCTATTAAATTATATATTAATTTTACCAAAAGCCTTTTATATGTCAAGTGCAAAAGGCTTTCTATTAAAAATTTGTATTAAATTAATACTTATATTATTTTTAGCTATATTCTATTTATCATTATTTAAATTTAAATATTATATCTCTCTTATATACAAAAAGAGTTTTATAACAATAGACAAATTATCTATTCTTATAAAACTCTTATAAAAATGGCTCCGTGGAGAGGATTCGAACCTCCAACCTATCGGTTAACAGCCGAGTGCTCCACCATTGAGCTACCACGGAATATTCTTATAAATTAATTTTAAAATTAAAATGGCTCCGTGGAGAGGATTCGAACCTCCAACCTATCGGTTAACAGCCGAGTGCTCCACCATTGAGCTACCACGGAATATTCATAAATTAATTTTAAAATTAAAATGGCTCCGCGAAGAGGATTCGAACCTCCAACCTATCGGTTAACAGCCGAGTGCTCCACCGTTGAGCTATCGCGGAATATTTACTACATTAGTTATTATATCAAGTTTCATTAATATTGCAAGTGTTTTTTATGATTTTTTTAATTTTAATTTTTAAATATCTCAAAATGCATTAAAATTTAATAAAAATATTTATGTGAATTTTAATAAAATCTATCTACTACAAAATAAAAAGGCTGTCTATGACAGCCTTAAAATACTACTTTTGTGGTTTCATTGTTGGGAACATTATAACATCTCTTATAGATGCTGAATCTGTTAAGAACATTATAACTCTATCTATACCTATTCCTAATCCACCTGTTGGAGGCATACCTGTTTCTAAAGCACTCATAAACTCTTCATCTATCATGTATGCTTCATCATCCCCTAGTTCTCTTTCTTTTTCTTGTTGATTAAATCTTTCTCTTTGAACTATTGGGTCATTTAATTCTGAATATGCATTACATATTTCTCTTCCAAATACAAATCCTTCAAATCTTTCAGTAAATTTATCATTTCCTCTTTTCTTTTTAGTTAAAGGTGATATTTCTACTGGGTAATCACATATAAATGTTGGTTGTATCATATGTTGTTCTGCATATTCTTCAAATAGAACATTTAACACTTCGCCCTTTGTTACGTGCTTAATATTCTTCTTAAATTCTAAATTCTTTTCTTTAGCTATAGCCTGAGCTTCTTCATCTGATTTTATCTCATTAAAATCTATACCTGTATGTTCTTTTACAGCATCAACCATAGTTATTCTTCTCCATGGCGGTGCAAAGTCAATTTCTGTACCTTGATAATTAACCTTAGTTGTTCCATTTACTTTTTCGCATACTGATGCAATCATATTTTCTGCAATTTCCATCATATCGTTATAGTCTGAAAATGCTTCGTATAATTCTATCATTGTAAATTCAGGATTATGTCTTACAGACATACCTTCATTTCTAAAAGTTCTTCCCATGTCATAAACTTTTTCTAATCCAGCAACTATACATCTCTTTAAATATAATTCTGGAGCTATTCTTAAATACATATCTATATCTAAAGTATTATGATGAGTTATAAATGGTCTTGCTGACGCTCCTCCAGCTATAGGTGCAAGCATTGGAGTTTCAACTTCTATAAATCCTCTGTTATCTAAGAATTCTCTTACTCCTTTAAGTATAGTTGCTCTCTTCATGAAATTAGTCTTAACTTCTGGGTTTGAGATCATATCTACTTCTCTTTGTCTATATCTTAAATCTGGATCTTTTAATCCATGCCACTTTTCTGGTAATGGTTTTAATGATTTACATATTAATTCAAAATTCTTAACCTTAACTGAAACTTCTCCAGTTTTAGTTTTAAATACTTCTCCAGTTGCAACAACCCAATCACCTAAATCATATGTTTTATATGACTTTAAAGCTTCTTCTCCTACTTCATCTATTTTTATAAATAATTGAATTTTTCCGTCTCTATCTTGTACGTCTGAGAATACAACTTTTCCTTGACCTCTTTTAGACATGATTCTTCCAGCAACTGTAACTATAGTTCCTTCTAGATTTTCAAAATCCTTCTTAACACCCTCTGACATATGTGTTCTTTCAACTTTATAAACGTCAAATGGATCCTTTCCTTGATTTTGTAACTCTACTAACTTTTCTCTTCTTAATGCTTCTTGCTCACTAAACTGAGATTCTAACTCTTGTATATTCATTTCCTCAGTTGACATTAAATATCCCTCCGTTACTCTCTTCTTATTCCTAATATTTCAAACTTGTTTATTCCACCTGGAACTAAAACTTCAACTATTTCTCCAACCTTTTTACCTAATAAAGCTGCTCCTACTGGTGATTCATTTGATATTTTAAATTCCATAGGATCTGCTTCTGCTGAACCTACTATTGAATATTCAACTTCCTCATCAAATTCATAATCTTTAACTTTAACCTTTGTTCCTACTGATACCTTATCTGTTGGAATTTCTGATCCATCAACAACAACAGCATTCTTTAGCATATTTTCTAATTGAATAATTCTACCTTCAGTAAATGCTTGTTCGTTTTTAGCTTCATCATATTCTGAGTTTTCGCTTAAATCCCCATATCCTAATGCAACTTTTATTTTTTCAGTTATTTCTTTTCTTTTAACAGATTTTAAAAACTCTAATTCATCTTCTAACTTTTTTACACCTTCGTATGTCATTACGAACTTTTTAGCTTCACTCATGATTTTCTCCCCTTCAAAATTACTACTTTTATTTAAATACCTAACACTAGGTCTGATATTCTTAAAATCATTTAAAACATTATAAATCAGCAAGTATTATATGTCAACTAAGTTATAATATAAAGACATCCCTTTATATTTATTTAACAGATATATAGTATTCTCGCTTTTAATATATTTATTCTTTTAAAAATTTATTATTCAGGTATATTATTTAAACTTTATCAGAACTTCTTGTTAATTCATTTTTATAGTTATTTAACAATTCAATTACAGCACTACTATCCTCTAAAGTATTCATAACTCCCCTTATGTCAGCACTCTTAGGTAATCCCTTTATATACCAGGATGCATGCTTTCGCATTTCCCTCACAGCTTTTCTCTCACCATCGTACTTAAGTGCTAATTCATAATGCCTTAAACACATATTTATTCTATCTAAATATGTTATCTCTAAAGGTACTTTTCCTTTTAGTGCATATTCAATTTGCTTAAATATCCAAGGGTTCCCCATACTACCTCTTGCAATCATTATTCCATCACAATTAGTTTTATTTTTTAACTCTATTGCATCTTCTGAAGTAAATACATCTCCGTTTCCCAGTACTGGTATTGATACAGAATCCTTAACTTTTCCTATTATATCCCAATCTGCTTTACCTTCGTACATCTGCTCCTTTGTTCTTCCATGAACAGTAACTGCATCTACTCCAGCCTCTTCAAGTCTCTTGGCAAATTCAACAGCATTGATATTTCCTTCATCCCAGCCTTTTCTAAATTTAACTGTTACTGGTTTAGTAGATACCTTTTTAATTTCTCTCACTATATTAGCGGCTAACTCTGGATGCTTTAACAAAGCTGATCCTTCTCCATTTTTAGTAATTTTATTTACAGGACAGCCCATATTTATATCTACTAAACAAATATCTTCTCTCTCATTAAAATATCTTTGTACTACTTCAGCCATTATCCTAGGATCATTCCCAAAAATTTGAGCTGCAACAGGAGTTTCTTCATCAGCTATTCTAAGCAATGACTTGGTATTTTCATTTCCATAGTAAAGAGCCTTAGCGCTTACCATCTCTGTATAAACCAACCCACACCCCATCTCCTTACATAGTCCTCTAAAAGAGATATCGGTTACCCCTGCCATAGGCGCTAGAAAAACATTATTTTCAAATTCTAGGTTTCCAATTTTCATATTATACTACTCCTTATTTTTTTCGTATATTATTCTTAACCCCTCTAATGTTAAACTAGAATCAACCTTATCTATAACGTTAGTTTTCTTAGCTATTAATTTTGCTAATCCTCCAGTCGCTATAACTAAAGGCTCATCTGAACCAAGATCTTTCATTTCTTTTTTTATTTTATTTACTATATATTCTACCTGCCCTATATATCCATAAATTATACCCGCTTGCATGCTAGATATAGTATTTTTACATATTATATTTTTGGGTACTTCTAATTCTACTCTCGGTAACTTTGCAGCTCTATCAAATAAAGCATCAGATGCTATTCTTATACCTGGGGTAATACAACCTCCAAGATAGTTTGCTTCTTTAGTTAATGAACAAAATGTTGTTGCTGTTCCAAAATCTATTATTATAAGATCCCTCTTATATTTGTCATGAGCAGCTACAGCATTTACAATTCTATCCGCTCCTACTTCCTTTGGATTATCATATTTAATATTTATTCCAGTTTTAACACCTGGACCTACAATTAAAGGATTAATTCCAAAGCTCTTTTTTATCATATTTTCTAATGAATGCATTATGTTAGGAACTACAGATGAAATTATTATTCCTTTTACCTCTCTAGGATTTAGATTACTTTGAATAAAAAGCTGCATAACTTGAATAGAATATTCATCTGATGTCTTTTTTGCATCAGTAGAAATTCTCCAGCTAGCAATATTTTCAGAATTATTATATACTCCCAAGACTATATTGGTATTACCTACGTCTACCACTAAAATCATACAAGCACCACCTTAATACAATTAAAAGCAGCTTTGAAAGCTGCCTTTATTAAATAAATATAATCACAATAATTTAACAATCTAATTTTAACAATTACAAATTATTTGTCAAGTGTTGTAAATTCTATATATTAAAATAACCCTACTATTTCTCCATTATCTAGTATATCCATTTTATTTGCAGCTGGAACTTTTGGAAGTCCTGGCATTGTCATTATATCACCATTTAATGCAACAATAAACCCTGCGCCATTAGAAACTCTAACCTCTCTAACAGTTATATCAAAATTTTCAGGTCTACCTTTTAATGATGGATTATCAGATAAAGAATATTGAGTCTTTGCCATACATATAGGCAATTTATCTAGCCCAAATTTCTCTAATTCCTCAATTTGTTTTTTTGCATTTTGAGTAAATACCGCTCTATTTGCTCCATAAATTTCTCTAGCTATTATATTTATCTTTTCTTCTATACTATTTTCTATATCATAAATAGGTTTAAAGTTAGATTTTTCTTTTTCTAATACATTACAAACAACGTCTCCCAATTCAATTCCACCTTCTCCACCTTTTGCCCATACATCCGATAAAGCAACCTTAACTCCTAATTTGTTACAATAATCTATAATAAACTCTACTTCTTCATTGCTATCACTTATAAATTTGTTAATAGCTACAACTACTGGTACATTATATTTTTTAATATTTTCAATTTGCTTTTCTAAATTAGTTATTCCCTTAGCTAAAGCTTCAACATCAGGAGTACTTAACATCTCCTTATTCACTCCACCATGATTCTTTAAAGCTCTAACAGTTGCAACTATAACAACACAATCCGGAGTTAGTTCACCATATCTACATTTAATATCCAAGAATTTTTCTGCTCCTAAATCAGCTCCAAACCCAGCTTCAGTAACAACTATATCACCTAATTTCAAGGCCATCTTGGTTGCTATTATGGAATTACATCCATGCGCTATATTTGCAAAAGGTCCTCCATGTATTATGGCTGGAGTATTCTCTAATGTTTGAACTAAATTAGGCTTTATAGCATCTTTCATAAGTAAAGCCATTGCTCCTTGTACATTCAATTGCTTTGCATAAACTGGATTCCCATCTAAATCATATGCTATTAATATATTACCCATTCTTTCTTTAAGATCTGATAAACTATTAGCTAAACATAATATAGCCATAATCTCTGATGCAACAGTTATCATGAATCCATCTTCTCTTAAAAAACCATTAAGCTTTCCACCTAATCCAACAACTATGTTCCTAAGTGCTCTATCATTCATATCCATTACTCTTTTGAACACTATTCTTCTTGAATCAATCCTTAAATCATTTCCTTGATGTATATGATTATCTATAGCTGCCGCTAATAAGTTATTAGCACTAGTAATGGCATGCATATCACCTGTAAAATGTAAATTTATATCTTCCATTGGTACTACTTGAGCATAGCCACCACCTGCTGCTCCCCCTTTTATTCCAAACACCGGTCCAAGTGAAGGTTCTCTTAATGCTATAACTGCATTTTTACCCATTTTACAAAGTGCTTGCCCTAGACCAACTGTAACTGTTGATTTTCCTTCCCCCGCAGGTGTAGGATTTATTGCAGTAACTAAAACTAACTTACCATTTTCTTTATTTTTATTTTTTTCTAATATATCTAAGGATAATTTACATTTATATTTTCCATATTGTTCTATATCATCTTCAGTTAAATTTAGCTTTTCTGATATCTTAGTTATATATTCCATTTTAGCTTCTTGAGCTATTTGAATATCGCTCTTCATCTCAATACACTCCTAACTTTCATAAAATTATTTTATATTCTTATTTTATACATAAATTATATCATTTAATTCATAACTTTTAAATATATATTCGAACATTATATTGTTAATAACCGTTATAATTCGTAAAATCACTATAAATTGCTTGTTTCCGATTTGCGCTTGCAATATATAATTCGCATTTATATTTTTATAAGATATCCATTAAATTTATAAAGTATCTTTTATATTATGTAACCTCTTTATATGTTAATAATTAATTTCAAACTTTATTATAAATTCCTAATATAAAAAAAACAGTAGCCATATGGCTACTGTTTTTTTTATATTAGCTAGCTTCAAAAATTCTTACAAATTCTGCGCCATCTATTTTTTCTTTTTCTAATAAAGTTGCTGCTACTGCATGTAATTTATTAATATTTTGACTTAATAAAGTTTCTGCTCTTTCATATGCTTCATCAATAAATCTCTTAACTTCCTTATCGATTTCTGCTCCAACTTCTTCACTGAAATTTCTGCCGTGTCCTAAGTTTCTTCCTAAGAACACTTCATTATTATCTCCGCCATATGAGATAGTTCCAAGCTTTTCACTCATTCCATATTCCATTACCATAGCTCTTGCTATAGCACTTGCTCTATCAATATCATTCTTAGCTCCAGTACTAATATCTGATAATATTAACTTTTCAGCAACTCTACCACCAAGTAATCCAACCATATCATCTCTTAATTTTTCTTTTGATGTATATGATCTATCTTCTTCAGGTAAATGCATTGTATATCCACCTGCCATACCTCTTGGTATTATACTAATTTCATGAACTGGATCTGAATGAACTAAAAGTTTCATTACAACCGCATGACCTGCTTCGTGATATGCAGTTAACTTTCTATCATGTTCATTAATAGCTCTACTCTTCTTTTCTGGTCCAGCTATTACTCTAGTTATAGCTTCCTCAAAATCTTGCATTCCTATTAATTTTTCATTTTTTCTAACTGCTAATAACGCAGCCTCATTTGCTAAGTTTTCTAAATCCGCCCCACTAAATCCTGGAGTTCTCTTAGCTAAAACTTTCAATTCTACCTCTTCTGATAAAGGCTTTTTCTTAGTATGAACTTTTAATATCTCTTCTCTTCCCTTTACATCAGGAGCTCCAACAACTATTTGTCTATCAAATCTACCTGGTCTAAGTAGAGCTGGATCTAAAATATCTGGTCTATTTGTTGCTGCAATCATTATTATTCCTTCATTAGCACCAAAACCATCCATTTCAACTAATAGTTGATTTAATGTTTGCTCTCTTTCGTCATGTCCTCCGCCAAGGCCTGCACCTCTTTGTCTACCTACTGCATCTATTTCATCTATAAACACAAGTGATGGTGCACTCTTTTTAGCTTGCTCAAATAAATCCCTAACTCTTGATGCACCAACACCAACGAACATTTCAACGAAGTCCGATCCTGATATACTATAGAAAGGCACTCCAGCCTCTCCAGCTATAGCTTTTGCTAATAAAGTTTTACCTGTTCCTGGAGGTCCTACTAATAAAACTCCCTTAGGTATTCTAGCTCCCATCTCAGTATATCTTGATGGTTGTTTTAAGAAATCAACTATTTCTTCTAATTCTTGCTTTTCTTCATCTGCTCCTGCTACATCATCAAATGTAACTCTCTTGGCATCTGGAGGCATTATCTTTGCTCTACTTTTTCCAAAATTCATAACACCTCTTCCACCCCCGCCACCTTGTGACTGTTGTGACATCATAAAGAAGAATACAAAGAATAGAACCATTATCATCACTGTAGGTATTATACTAATCCATACACTACTATTTGAAGGTTGTTTAAAATCTACTCTAATATCATCTTTAGGAGTTTGAGCCATTAACATCTGCACCATTTCACTAGGAGCATATGTATTGAATTGCTTACTATCTCTTGTCTTTCCTGAAATTAACATCTTATCTGGATGAACCATAATACTTTCTATCTCATCATTAACCCATTTTTGTTGAAAATCACTGTATGATATCTCATCTGCCATCTTACCGCTATTCCATAAGAACGTTGCAGATAAGAAAAGTATCAAAATAACAAATATCCATACTGTTGCACTTGAATATTTTTTCATTCAAGGCCCCCCTTTCTTCTAGTTTTATTATATTGCATTTTAAATTTAATTTTTATACACTTCTTCTTTTAATATACCTACATATGGTAGGTTCCTATATTTTTCAGCAAAATCTAATCCATATCCAACTAAAAACTCATCTGGAACTTCAAATCCACAATATTTAACTTGTATATCTACCTTTCTTCTAGATGGCTTAGTTAAAAAAGTTATTATTTCTATGCTATTAGCTTTTCTAGTTTTCAAGTACTTTAATAAGTAATCTAGTGTAACTCCACTATCTATTATATCTTCTACTATAATTATGTCTTTACCTTCAATGCTATGATCTAAATCTTTTAAAATTCTAACCACTCCAGATGTTTCTGTAGAACTTCCATAACTAGATACCGCCATAAAATCAATTTCGCAAGGTATTGTTATATTCTTTATAAGATCAGACGCAAACATAACTGACCCTTTTAAAATCCCTACAACAAGTAAATCTTTATTCCTATAATCTTCACTTATCTTAGTTGCTAATTCTTTAACCTTTCCTACTATTTGTTCTTCAGTAAGTAATATTTCCTTTATGTCCCTTATCATTTCCCTATTCCTTTCTAGTAAAAGTAATTTTTAGTACATTTTTAGTATCCTTAGTTATTTTAAACTTATCTGAAACCTTATGACCTACTATCCAAGCTATTTCATTATCAAAACATAAAATAGGAATTTCAGGTCTTTGTTCAACTGGAACTTTTAGATTAATAAATATGTCTTTTACTTTTTTACTTCCTTTCATTCCAAGAGGGACTATCTTATCCCCATTTCTTCTTTTTCTAATAATTATCTTTTCTTTTATCTTATCATAATCAAAATATTTTATTAATACATTATTTGAAAATTCTATATTATTTTTACCTTTTATAATCTTAAAACCAATATCATATCTGTCATATTCAAAAGAACCCTTATTCAATTGACTCTTATTTATCAACACCTCTTTTTCTACATATTCTTTATTATTATATTCTTTATTTTTTAAGTATATATCTCCATATATATTTTCGGCTACTATTCCATTTGGTAAATCAACTTTTTTATTTGTAGAATTTTTTGCAAGCTCAATCACTTCATAAATATGCTTCATCTCGAAATTATTGTACTTTCCAGTAAACTCTACAAACGACTTTTTTATAATCCTTGTTATTATTGCCTTCTCTAATAAAAATGCTTCTTTCGATATAACTATATGACTATTTTTATTACTACAATACTTTTTATAACTATTATTACATTGTTTTTCAATAAAGTCATTATCTATTTGTAATAAATTTGTCATTCTATTCAAAGTTTCTATTATATCTTTATTAAAATTTTCTTTCATATAAGGTAGTATATCTAACCTAACTTTGTTCCTACTATATATATTTTCTAAATTAGTTTTATCTATTCTAGGATTCAAATTATTTTCTTTACAATAATTTTCTACATCTTCTCTTGAAAGACATAATATAGGCCTTATTATCCCGCCATCCCGCTTACTTCTAATTCCACACAACCCTTCAATTCCAGCCCCTCTCATCATATTCATAACAACAGTTTCAGCTTGGTCATTAGAATTATGAGCTACAGCTATTTTACTATAGTTTTGTGTGTTTTTTATAAAGTCAAAGAATTTATATCTTTCTTCTCTTCCTGCCATTTCATGAGAAATACCCTTTTCTTTAGCTATTTTATCTATATCAATCCTTATTGGATAAAACTCGATATTAAATTCTTTACATATTTCTTTTGCATATTCTTCATCATTTAAAGCATCTTGACCTCTCAGCATATGATTAACATGAGCTGCTCCTATATCTATATTTAGAGATTCTCTTAACTTATAAAGTATATGAAGTAAACAAACTGAATCAGGCCCTCCAGATAAAGCAACTAAAACTCTATCTCCTTCTTGTATAAGATTATTTTTAATTATAAAATCCTTTACTTTGTTTATCACATTTATGCTCCTCAGTATATTTATTTTATTATATAACTCCTAATAATCACTTCTCTAATATAATTCAATTAATATTCTTCCTATTAATTAGTGTTCTTCTTATAATAGTTTTCTAATATTAATAATCTTATGAACTTATTTAATTAAATATAAACCTTAAAGTTATATATCGCACTTTATATTTCACATTAATAATCAAAACATATATAATATAATAACCTTAACATTTATATATGTAAACAATTATGACTGTTAATTTTTTCAACATCAAAAATTGAAGAAGATGAGATACTACATTTATATCCCATCCTCTTTTATTTAATCTTCTTATTAATAAACAGAGTACATTTTGGAAACTAAAACTGTCATATCATCCCATACCTTTCCACCACTTAACACTATTGCCTTTTCAAGAATATCCCTAGACAACGCCGCTGGATTCGTATCTGCATATTGTAAATATTCCTGTAACCAAGAATAACTTCCAACATTATTTTTGTCTATATCTAATACACCGTCGCTAATTGAAATTATTATATCACCATGTTTTAGTTTTACTTTCTCTGAACTTAAATCTACACTATCCAATATTCCAAAAGGTAAACTGTTAGATTTAACAACTTTAACGCTTTGTCCTCTCTTTATAAAGCTAACAACTCCACCTATCTTTATAAATTCCGTTTCACCAGTATATAAATCAACTACACTTAAATCCATAGTAGTAAATTTTTCATCTTCGTTAAATTTCATAGCCATTATAGAGTTAACCGTATCTATGGCTGTTTTTTCACTAAATCCATTTTCTATAAACTTTTCAATTAAATCAACAGCTAGTCCACTTTCTGTTCCTGCTTCAGGGCCCGATCCCATTCCATCACTTACTATAGCTAAATAAGTACCATCATTATTTTTAGAAAAACTATAACTATCTCCCATTGAAGTTTCTCCATCCTTAGCTCTTGTCGCTGCATAAGACGTCATATGATATTTTGGAGTTTCTTCTATTATAATTGAGCAATCATTTGTATCAGGATCTATTCTGCATCCTTCACTTGATATTGATACCGGAACTCTTACTAACCCATTAATTATAGGTAATATGTTTTTTGCACAATAGCATCCGCCCTCACAGTTATTTAAAGTTACTTTTATTTTCATTCTACCTTTTCTATCTAAATAACAGAACACATCCTTATACTCTATTTTATTTTTACTTAAGGCCTTCTTTAAAACCTTGTCTATTTCTGAGCATATAGATATATCTTTTTCAAAATCCCTGATCATATCTCCCATAGTCTGAGATATATTATTTATATGATTTGCAATTAAATTTCTACCTTCCGTTAACCTTGTTTTTAAAGCTTCATTTACAGTATAATTATTTACAATTTCTTGAGCATTTTTCATTAGACTTCTTTTCTTTACACATTTCTTTTCTAAATCTTGCGGGAAATATATATCATTGTCTTCACAGCTACTTATAAGTTCAGAAAAACCTTCAAAAGTAGAATGTAGATTACGATCCCAACACCTTTGCTTAAGTTCACAATTGTAACACACTCTATCCGCTAAACTTTCTACCATAGCAGTTCCTTTATTATTTAATGATAAAATATCATTTTCTCCCAAATTTAATATTGATGATGATAAACTTGATAATATCGATTTCATGGAGTTAAGCCTATCGACAAATTCATTTTTTACACCATTTAGATGTATATCATTAATAACCTCTGCCTTCTTTTCTTGATTAAATTCCTTAGTTATATATTCTATAATCCTTTTAGGAATACTAATTAAAATTGCTATAGCTACTATTACTTCTATTCCTCCATGAATAGAAAACTTATCTGAATACATTGATATTATGAAGTAAACAACAAAATATGCTATAGAAGAAAATACTCTTCCTGTATCTTTAAATATCCCAATTATAAGCCCACATAAACTATACAAACTTATGGATGTTATTATATCATTATTAGTTATTCCAATGACAAATCCCATCGAAACTCCTATAGCAGCTCCTAATCCAGCCCCTCCTACATATGCAAAAATAGCTATTATAGTTAAAGCTAACATACTTCTTAAATAAACTCCAAAAATATTTAAATTCCCTATTCCTGCAACTAATAAGCACAATAAAATTCCTATACTTATCAATTCTTCTGTTGAGAAAAAATAATTACTTTCTAATTCATCAACACAATTCAATGCATAATTAAGTATGTACCTAACCGGTATTATGCTTAATACCTTTAAAGCTGAAAATGTTAAATTAACACCTATAGGTTGATTATTTACTATTAAATTATAAATAAAGAACGTTGAGAATATTAACCCAAAAGTTATTATATCTCTTTGCTTTAACTCTATTTTATTGCATATTTCAATATATAGCATTACTACAATAGCCACTATGCAATAAGCTATCGATCCTTCTAGAGTTTTATATATAGAAAGATATCCACCTATAATCCCCAATAAGGATAAAAGCATATCTCTCCCTTTCTCTTTTCTTATTCCAATAAGATACGCAATCCCAAAAGGCGCTATCCCCATATCTATAGTTACCGATAATAAAACCCTACTTAACAAAAACCCCATCAAAAAAGCTGCGATGGCACTAACTCCTGTCCCATTTAATCTTAATTCTTTTTTATTTTTTTTATTTTCTAATCTTTTATATGTTGATATATCAACACCATATTGCATATACTCCCCTCCAACTTCCATAAAATGTAATTTAAATTATAGCATTGCTTTTAAGAAATATATGTCATATGATGTATCCTATTAACTACTTTCGTTGGACAATAAAATATAAATTTCCTTATATGTATATAGATAATTTTTTTAATATTATATTTATATAAACTTGCTTGAAATCCATGTATACTAATAGTTCACAGAATATTTTAATTATATAAGTATTCATTATAAATTCTTTTTAAAAATTTAATTTTTAATACAATTTTGTCACTATAACAAACTTTATGAAGAACATTTTTTTTGCAACATAGTAATTTTTTATTTTTATCTATCATATAATTTATGTTATTAATTTTAATAGTTAACCTTACCCCTATTATATAAATTAATGAAAATTTATATAACAAAAATACTACTAATCTTTTTAATCTACATCACTCTTTATTTAAACAAAAATTTATAAAACAAAAAAGTACTTAAGAAATCTTAAGTACTTTTGGTGCTGAAGACCGGAATCGAACCGGTACGGTATCGCTACCGCAGGATTTTAAGTCCTGTGCGTCTGCCTGTTCCGCCACTTCAGCGTGTATGGTAGCGGAAATAGGACTTGAACCTACGACACCTCGGGTATGAACCGAGTGCTCTAGCCAGCTGAGCTATTCCGCCATCTTATGGTTGCGGGGGCAGGACTTGAACCTACGACCTTCGGGTTATGAGCCCGACGAGCTGCCAACTGCTCCACCCCGCGATATTATAAGTTGAATTTAGCTTGGTGCTGAAGACCGGAATCGAACCGGTACGGTATCGCTACCGCAGGATTTTAAGTCCTGTGCGTCTGCCTGTTCCGCCACTTCAGCATGTTTTTACTGTCGCCCCTCAGCGACAAAATTAATTATATATTATGTTTTCTATAGTGTCAACATATTTTTTAATTTTTTTCTAGTAACATTATGTTATTAAAATTATAAAGGGCTGATATGCATCATGCAATCAGCCCTTTATATAGATTTATATATTAAATTTATATGATGTCTTTATTTATAAAACTAGAAGCTTCTTCTTCCGCTTTTAGCTTTAAAATCTTGATTCTTTTTTACATCCTGCATTCTTTCTTCGCTATCCTTTAAGAATCTTGACATTATATCTTCAAAGTTTCCTGAGTTTCCCCCAGACTTTTTATTTTCTGAAGACCAATCTATTTCTATAGGTTTTACTGATTTTTTTTGAACATTTGCTTGCTTAATTGATAAACTTATCTTGCCATTATCGTCAATTGATATTACTTTTACCTTAACCTTATCTTGTTCATTAAGATGTTGTCTAATATCCTTAACGAATGAATCTGCTACTTCTGAAATATGAACTAACCCTGTTTTACCTTCTATCTCTACGAAAGCTCCAAAACTAGTTATATTAACCACTGTACCCTCTAATATGTTTCCTGCCATTAAGGTCATGTTACAAAGATTCCTCCTTAAAAATTAAATAATATATGTTATTATAATAATAACCTTTTTTTGTAGTTTTAAAACATATTCTTTAGTTTTGCGTTTTAGGATTTACAACTTTTTCGCCCTCTTTTATCATTCCTAGCCTATCTCTTGCAAGCTTTTCAATATATTCATTAGAATCAACTTTTTTCAAATCTGCCTCTAACTTACTATTTTTATCTTTAAGCTCTTCTAGTTCCTTTTGGCTAATAACAATATCCTCCTGGATTCTTTTCATTGTAATTTCCTGTTTAATGTAATTAAATACGAAAATTGCAAAAATAAAAACTATAATTAATCTTTTAAGAGTTACTTGCTTTTTAATTGCTCTCACCCTCTTTAAAATATATTATATAATACATTTTAAACACTATACATATTTTATTCAAGCTATTTTTTTTATGTTACTACTTTGAATCTATTTTTTTCCGCAAATATTATAATATATAAGTTTTATAGGATAAATTAGATTTTTCAAAAATATTCTTATAAATTTACCAGTTTTATCTATCATATATCTCTCTAACTTTAAAATTGTAGGGCTTATTAATTTTAAATAAATAATCAAGGTTACTATCATGAATATATATACATATGGTCCTAAGAAGGCATAATTGGCGTATAGTAAAAAAGCAAATACTATAATAGCAGTTAATATCCAAAATAATATATCTTCTATTATGATTATTATCTTGGGTATTTTCACTCCTCTTATTATGTTATATAGGTCAAACATAATTCCTATCAATATTCCCGAAATAATGGAATACATAACTATGTCAAATTGGACATCTATTGATAACGGCATACTTACCCCTATTTAAATAACTTAGAAATTATATTTTCTTTTTCTTTTTTAACTTCTTTACTACTATATACTATGGAAGATATATTCCCTATAATTATGACATCACCATTTTGCACATCTAATTTATTCATCTTTAATTCTGATCCCTTGATAGTTAAAAACCCTAACTTTGTATTTAATAATATTTTTTCATCATCAAAACTTATAACCTCTTCTACCCCTGTAAGCGTTAATCTTTTTCTATTCTCTAAAGTTATATTACCCCTTGGCTCTTCTAACTTATTTTCATTTCTCTTTTCCATCTTATCTCCTCCACATATTCTTTATAAAAATATATGAAGAAGTTATTGTTTTTATTCTTTATCTTCCTCTCCTTCTAATATCTCATACATTTCTTTTGCATTTTCCTTTTTTACATGCTCAACTATATTAATTATTCTTGCTTTTAATGATCTATTTGCAAATTGAATTTCTATTATATCGCCTTCTTTTACAACTGTTGATGCTTTAGCAGCCTTATCATTAATGGAAACTCTTCCTCCTTCACAAACTTCTTTAGCAACTGTCCTTCTTTTTATTATTCTAGAAACTTTAAGATATTTATCTAATCTCATAATAACTCTCCTTATAACTCTTATTATTGTTTGTATTATTAAAAGAACCCGAGAAAATACTCGGGTTCTAAATATACTACTTATTAACTTTTTCCTTGAATTCTTTACCAGCTTTAAATACTGGAACTGTTGAAGCTGGAATGTTTATAGTTTCTTTAGTTCTAGGATTTCTTCCTTCTCTTGCAGCTCTTTCTCTTGTTTCGAAAGTTCCGAATCCTACTAATTGAACTTTTTCACCTTTTTCTAACGCTTCTTCAACGCTTTCTATAAATGATTTTAAAGCTAATTCAGCATCCTTCTTAGTTAATTTACTTTTTTCTGACATGCTAGTGATTAATTCTGCTTTATTCACAATTACATCCTCCTTAAATAACCCGTTATATATTTTAGTAGTTAACTATTTCTGTTAATATGTACTATAACTACATTCTCTTATTATATATCGTCTTTTGGTGCTAGTCTATAACATTATCAATTTTTTGTTATAAAAGCTATTTATTACAATAAGTTATTTATAGTATAGTATAAACCTTTATATATTATTCTTCAAAAACTTTATAAATCCTTCTTTTCTTCATTAAATTCTTTGTTTTTTGCTTGTTCCCATAACAAATCCATCTCCTTTAATGTCATTTCATTCAAATTTTTGTTGGATTTTAAAGCTTCTTCTTCTATAAAAGAAAATCTTCTTATAAATTTTTGTATAGTTGAATTTACCGCTTCTTCTTCATCAATATTTAATTTTCTGGCTACATTAACACATGCAAATATTAAGTCTCCTACTTCATCTTTTATTTTTTCCTTATTATTGGATTTATATACATCTAATACCTCTTTTAATTCTTCTTGTACTTTTAAAGCTGTATCTTCAATATCATCCCAGTCAAAACCTACTTTAGCTGCCTTTTTTTGAACCTTATGTGCTCTAATTAAAGATGGTAAAGCCTTAGCTATTGCATTCATTTCTTCTGCAACTGTATTAAAACTCTTTTCTTTCTTTTTAAGCTCTTCCCAATTTTCAAGAACTTCTCCACTATTATTAACTTCTCCTTCACCAAATACATGCGGATGTCTATAAATCATTTTGTTACATATAGATTCAAGTATATCATAAATATTAAAATATCCATCCTCTTTACCCAGTGAAGCATGGAAAACTACATGCAATAAGACGTCTCCTAATTCTTCTATCATTCCATCTATATCATCATTATTTATGCTATCTATAACTTCATAAGCTTCTTCTAAAAGTTGATTTTTAATACTCTCATGAGTTTGTTCCATATCCCATGGGCAACCATTTTCTCCTCTTAAAGTATCTATTATCTCAACTAAATCATTAAAATCTTTTTTATTATTCATATCTTTAGGTATATATATAGATGTCAGATAATCTATATCTTCTTGCATATCGAGCTCATATATAGGTATTTTTCTTATAGATTCTTCCGAAACGATTCCCGCTGCTCTAACATAATATATTTCGGTTTCATCGTTATAATATTCAAGCAATCTAAGCTTAACTTCTGAAGCTATTAAAGGATTATACACTTGAGTTATTATAGTCCCTATTCTTTTATCTAAAATTTGATTTTTCATATCAAATGCATCTATAACTTTTAATCCTTCTATTGGATCAATCTTCAATACATCCATCATAGCATCGATAAAACTTACAGCTGGAAGTATTTCATATCTTATTCCCTTTTCATCGCATAAACTCATAAGATTAAAAACTGATTTTTCTGCAACTAAAGGATGTCCTGGAACTGCATATATTATCTCTTTTTCATCTTTATACTTGTTTACTATATCTTTTGCAATATTATTGTAAACCTCGTCAAAACTTTCAGACGTTTCATAATAATGGTCATATGTCTTGAATTCTTTAATTTTTCCTTTTAAATAATCAACAGTAGGATGCTTCTCTGTTCTAAAATAAATATTCTTTCCTTCTTCTAAAGCCTTAACAGCTCCTATAGTTAAAGCTTCCGGTGCTCCTGGTCCTAAACCTATTATCTTTATCATTAGGTTCTCTCCTCACTCATTAATTTTTTACAATTCTATTTTTTATTTCGTCTATGCTAAATACCTTTAGTATTAGTATTAATGCCATATATATAATAATACCCAAAAATATAGCTATTAAGCAAGCAGAACCATTACTACCTGTCTTATTAAATAAATATAAATATGCTGATAACACTCCAAACATCATGATAAAAGCTGCAATAATTGGTTTTATAGCTGTTTGATATATATCTAGCTTTAATTTTAATCTCTTCTTCAGTGAAATTAAGTTTAATATTGTTGATACTAAATAAGCCGATATACTAGCTATTACAGCACCATAAATATTTATATTTGCCATAGGCACTAGCACAAATGTTAAAATAATCTTTATGATGCATCCTATAAATAGGTTTATTATAGGTCTAATATAATGACCTATACCTTGCATAATTGATGTAGTTGTCTGAGTTATTATTATGAAAGGAACTGATAAAGATAAATATTTAAGTATTAATATACCGTCCCATTTCCCGGGAAATATAAGTTTCATTATTGGTCCTGCAAGAAAGAATAATCCTAAAGTACACGGCATAGCTATTAACATAGATAACTTTATCGACAATTGAACTTTTGACTCTAAATCTTTTCTTTTATTCATTATATAATTTTCTGCTATTATAGGAATAAGTGAAGTTCCTACTGCCATAGATAATGTCAATGGAATATTAGTTATTACATTTGCCTTGCCTGTTAATTGAGCATATAAAATAGTTGCACTCTCTGATGTTAATCCAGCTTGCAAAAGCTTTTGTGGAACTAATATCGAATCAATTAAGCTCATTATAGTACCTACCGTTGTTCCTACTGAAATTGGTAAAGCAATCTTTAATATAGAAGTTAATACTTCTGGATTACTCTTAACTCTTTTATTCCACATTTGTTTTTTTACTTTTTTATATTTTTCACGAAGATATGTTGCTCCTATTACACCTCCGGCAGCTGCACCAAAAGCAGCTCCCCCTGCTGCATATTCTATTCCTCTAGGTAAAAATAATATAGCAAGTCCAACTCCTATTATTACCCTTCCTATCTGCTCAAGTATTTGTGATACTCCTGATGGAGTCATATTTTGCAACCCTTGAAAAAATCCCCTATATATAGTCATTATAGATATTACAAATGGTGCAAAGGATATTCCAAGTAAAGCATAATATGATTTCATGTCCCACTGAACAAATTTTATAATAGGTTTAGCAAAAAAGAACAATATAAGGGTTGTACCAACACCTAAGAACATCATTAAAATTGTTGATTCTTTTACAACCTCAAATATTCCCTGTATATCGCCCTTTGCCTTTTTTTCTGATATCATTTTCGAAATAGCTACTGGTACTCCTGACGCCATAGCAACGAAAAACATATATAAAGGATATGACATTTGATAATATCCAACACCTTCGTCACCTATAAGCATTATTAGCGGCCATCTAAAGAATAACCCTAAAAACTTTGCTACCATTCCTGCTACTCCAAGTACTATACTTGCTTTAAGTAGTGATTGTTTCTTCATAAAATACCTCCAAACTCAAAATAGTTCTAGTAAATTTGTATTGTAAGTTTAGAGGTATTATTACTTTATTTTATTTATTACTTTATATTTAATAAAATATTTATTTTATTGTTCCATTTGTTTACCTAAGAAAGCTGAAGCTGTTTCAGATAACTTCAATTCAAGTTCTCCTAACTTTTCTCCTGATTCCTTTGATAATATAATAACTGCTCCAATTGCATCCCCTTCAGCTATTATTGGAGATATTACTTGACTAGCGTATTTTCCTGTTTCTTCATCATTATGTAATGGAATAGTCTTATTTTGTTCTGTTATAAGAACAGCTCTTCTATCCTCCATTACTTTTTCTAATTCTACACTAACTTTTCTCTCCATGTAGTCTCTTTTTGGAGCTCCACTTACTGATATAAATGCATCTTTATCTGCAATTAAAACAATATGTCCAATTGCTTGTTGCAAGCTTTCGGCATATTCTTTTGAGAAGTCTGTTAACTCTCCAATTGGTGAATATTTCTTTAAAATAACCCCGCCTTCTCTATCAGTGAAAATCTCTAATGGATCCCCTTCTCTAATTCTTAATGTTCTTCTTATCTCTTTTGGTATAACAACTCTACCTAAGTCATCAATACGTCTAACAATTCCTGTTGCCTTCATTCTTATGAGCTACCTCCTTTTATTAATAATAATTAGTTGCAATATTATTATTTGACTTCTTAGAAATTTTATACACATATAACCAAAATTTATAAAATAATAGAATACTTCTAACGTTTTAACTGTAAAACTAAATCTAAAAATAAGTATTGTAAATAAACAAAGGGATCAGTTTAACTAAACTGATCCCTTTAATTTATTATATCTTAATTATTTTTTCTAAAGTCTATCTTCGTATATTTTTACATTATAATCCTTTTTCCATTGCTCAATAGAACTTGAATAAATTTCATTTTTCTTTTGATTTTCTAATGTAGTCTTTATAGAATCCTTAACTTCATCAAAAGTTCCTTGTTTAACTTTAGTTGCTCTAATTATATGATAACCAAATTGGCTTTTTACTGGTTCTGATATTTCTCCCTCTTTAAGGGCTTTTAATCCTGCTACAAAATCTTGGTCATATTCTGTTGTGTTAAACTTAATTACGCCTAAATTACCACCACTTTCTGCTGCAGCTGGTTCTTCTGAAGACTCTTTTGCCACTGTAGCAAAATCTTCTCCATTTATAATTCTTTCTCTGATCTCTTTTGCCTTAGCTTCATCACTTACCACTATATGTTCAGCATTAGCTTCACCAAAACTATCTTTATTTTCTTCATAATATGCTTTTATATCTTCATCAGTTATATTAACATCTTTAAATAAATCTTCTGTTACTTTTTCTGTTGCTAATTTATTTTTCATGCTTTCTGTAAGCTTAGTTGTATATTCATCTAAAGTCATTCCAGCTTGCTCAAGAGCTGCATTAAATTGCTCATCTCCGCCATAGCTTTCTTTAAGACTTTCTATATACTTTTGAACTTCAGAATCAACCTCTTCTTTGGTTGGAGTTACTCCTAATTCTTCTGCCTTTTTAAGCATCATTTTTTCTTCAACTAATAAATTTATTGCTTGAGTTCTTAAAGCTTTTACCTGTTCTGCCATATTAGGATTAGTATCATAATCACTTCCATATTGTTGTAAATATGGATCAGCTATTTCATCTACTTCTCCCTTAGTTATTTTTACATCTCCAACCTTTGCTAAAACAGTATTCTTTATTGCTTCTGGTGTTTTTTGTATCATTTCACATCCAACTGCTGAAAAAGCAAATATACTTAAAGCTCCTGCAGCTATAATTTTCTTAATTTTAATCACTTAAGTTCCCTCACTTCTCTTTTAATTTGTTTCAATACCATTATACATGACTAGTATATCAATATTGTGTCATTTATTCAATTTATATAAATAACTTTACATATTTTTTGTTAAATTTTCTAATATTTCCTTATAAAATCCTAATATAGTTTCTTTCTTTATCTCTGAACTTCTCACTGCAAAGTATGGTTTTTCTCCAAACATTAAAAATACTTTATCCTTATAATTCTCCAACAGATATTTATATATGCTATTTAAATTCTTAATTCCATCCGCAAATATAAACTTAACTTCCTTTGGTGTTTCCTTTATTTCTTCAATTGAAATAAGTTTAGCCTTACTCTTTATATAAGCTATATCCATTAAATTATAAACAGGATCTGGAATTTCTGAATATCTATCTTCAAGTTCAGATTTAATATCCATATAATCTTCTAATCCATCAATAGCAGCAATTTTCTTGTATATTTCTATTTTTTGAATTTCATCTTCAATATAAGTTCCTGGTATATATGCATCTACCTTTATATCTACTGTAGTTTCAATAGGTTCCTTCTCTATCTCACCTTTAATAATTTTTATTGTATCCTCCAGCATTCTACAATATAAATCATATCCTATTGCAGCCATGTGTCCATGTTGAGCTGAACCCATCATATTTCCAGCTCCTCTTATTTCTAAATCTCTCATAGCTATCTTAAATCCTGATCCAAGCTCTGTGAAATCTTTAAGGGCCTTTAGCCTTTTTTCAGCTACCTCTGTTAATATTTTATCTTTAGTGTACATAAAGTAAGCATATGCTATTCTATTTGACCTTCCAACTCTACCTCTTAATTGATAAAGTTGTGATAATCCCATTTTATCTGAATCGTGAATTATCATAGTATTAACATTTGGTATATCTATTCCTGTTTCTATAATTGTTGTGCATACTAATATATCATAATCTTTATTCATAAAGCTTACCATTTCTTTTTCAAGTTGTCTTTCAGTCATTTGTCCATGTATAATTCCAACTTTACACTCAGGAACTAATTCCCTGATGTATTTAGCCATCCCCTCTATACTTTCAACTCTATTATAGACATAATAAACTTGACCACTTCTATTCACTTCTCTTAATATCGCATCTCTTACAAGTTGATCATTTTGCTCTACAACATAAGTTTGTATTGGATATCTCTCTTCTGGTGGTGTCTCTATTACAGATATATCCCTTGCTCCTGTTAATGACATATGAAGGGTTCTTGGGATTGGTGTTGCACTTAAAGTTAATACATCAACATTTTTCTTTAATCCTTTTATTTTTTCTTTTTGAGCAACCCCAAATCTTTGCTCCTCATCTATTATTAGAAGTCCTAAATCCTTAAAAACAATATCCTTAGAAACTAGTCTATGAGTTCCTATCAATATATCTACATTACCTTCTTTTACAGCTTGAAGTGTTGCTTTTTGCTCTTTTGCACTTCTAAATCTACTTATCATATCTATTTTTACTGGAAAATCTGAAAATCTCTTTGTCATATTTTTATAATGTTGTTCTGCCAGTATAGTTGTAGGTACTAGGAATGCTACTTGCTTACCATCCATAACAGCTTTAAATGCTGCTCTAATAGCAACCTCTGTTTTTCCATACCCAACATCACCGCATAGAAGTCTATCCATAGGCTTATCAGTTTCCATGTCATGCTTAATTTCTTCTAGAGATGTTAATTGATCTGGTGTTTCCTCAAATGGAAATTCATCTTCAAACTGTTTTTGCCACTCTGTATCTTTTCTAAATTTATATCCCTTTAAAGTAGCCCTTGTAGCATAAAGCTTAACCAAATCTTCCGCTATCTCATTTATAGATTTTTTAACTTTTGCTTTTGCTTTATTCCATTCATTACTTCCAAGTTTATTTACCTTAGGAGTTTTACCTTCACTTCCTATATACTTTTGAACTAAATCTAACTGATCAACAGGGACATATAATTTATCACCTTTATCATAAACAATATCTAAATAATCTCTTGTATGTCCACCAACTTCTATTTGCTTTATTCCTTTATAAACCCCAACTCCATGATTAGCATGAACAACATAATCTCCAAGCTTAAGCTCTGCAAAGCTTTTTATTTTTCCTATACCTTTTCTTGAACTAGCCTTTTTAGATATTTTTCTTTTAGCTTCTCCAAAAACATCTTTATCTGATATTACACACAGTTTTAAATCAGGATACTCAAAACCTTTTAATAGATTTCCGAAGGTAATAACAACCTCTCCAAACTCTATTGATTTTATATCCTCTCTGTAAGAACTTTCAATTTTCCTATCTCTTAATGTATTTACAAGTCTTTCTCCCCTAGTCCTTGTTCCGGATAATATTATCGTCTTATATCCCTTTGACTTTTTCTCTTTAATATCATCTATTAACAAATCTAATTGACCTTGATAACTATTTAGAGTTGATGCATTAAATGAATATCTTTCTATAGGATTTAAAATTTTACTATTAATAGCAAATACATCTAAAGTTATTGATTTTTGAGATTCTAATTTTTCAATTAAATCATCTTTATTTAATAAAAGCTTACTTTGAGATGGTAAAATTCCTCCTCTTTGTAAAAAAGCTTCATAATTTTCACTAAATTCAAAATAACAGCTTTCTAGTTTACCTTCACATTTTTTAACGTCATCAATTACATACATATAATCTTTTACATAGCTAAAAAAGCTATCTGTCTTATCATAGAAATAAGGTAAATAACTATCTAAAGTTTCAAATGTTAAAGTTTCTGTTAAAGATTCTATGTTCGCACTTGTAATCGATTCCAACTTTTGTATTCTTTCATCATTTCCTTTAGCTTTACTTTTAATTTCTTGGAATTCTTTTAAAATAGCTTCTTTTCCTCTATTTAATGCTTCTTCATTTAATATAATCTCTTTGGCTGGGAATATCTCTATATTATCAACCTTTTCAATACTTCTTTGTGATTCTTTATTAAAAGTTCGTATAGACTCTATTGAATCTCCAAAAAGCTCTATTCTATATGGATAAGTAGCTATTGGTGGAAATACATCAAGAATTCCTCCTCTTAAAGAAAATTCTCCCTTTCCTTCTACAGCCTCTACCCTTTCATAACCACTTTCTAATAGTTTTTTAGATAAATCTTTAAAATTAACATCATCATCTACACTTAATTTAAATGTATATTCCCTAAATAATTCCTTAGGAGTATATACTGATGTTAAGGTATCGATTGATGTTACTATTATCTTATTTTTATTATCTAAAATTTCTTTTATTACCTTTAGTCTTGCCCATCTCAAATCTCCCGAAATAGCATCTATATTATAAAAAACTACCTCTTTTGCAGGAAAATAATAAATATCATTTGTATAAAAACTTAAATCTTCATATATATTCTTCGCTTCCATATCACTATGAGTAAGTATTATCATAGGTGAATCTATACTTTCATATATTTCAAAAATCCCATAGCTTTTTCCTGAATCCGATAATCCATTTATATTAATCGGGTACCTTTTATTATTAATACTAGTTATTATTTCATTGAAAGTAGAGTCATCTCTTAAAGGTTGTAGTACCCCCTTTAATCTCATTAATATACACCGTCCTTAATCTATTCTTTTTTTGATGTTTTAAACCCATTAAATCTATTCATCGCTTCTTTTGTTCCGTCTTTTATTATAACTTCTACTGCCTTTGAGGAAGCATCTATAACTTCTATCAAACTATCCATATCTTCCTTATTAAATCTCCCTAAAACATGAGAAACTAAATCACTTGTAGGTTGTCCTACGCCTATTTTAACTCTTGGAAAAATATCTGTGCCTATATTAGCTATTATACTCTTGATACCATTATGTCCACCAGCACTTCCTTTTTCTCTAATTCTAAGTTTTCCAACTTCTAAACTAATGTCATCATATATAACTATAACTTCATCATTTTCTAATTTATAAAAATTTATAACCTCTCGTATACTTTCTCCACTTAAATTCATATAAGTTGTTGGTTTCAATAAAATAACCTTATTATTATTTATGAATCCCTCCCCATATACTCCTTTAAATTTTGTCCTATTTATATCTATATTATACTTGTTTGAAATATAGTCTATAGCCTCAAAACCTATATTATGTCTAGTTCCATCGTATTCTTTACCTGGATTTCCTAATCCAACAATTAAAAACATATTATGCAGCCTCCTAATTGCTATTAGCATATTTATTATTATACTAGTTTTTTACAATAATAAAAGTATTTAAAATAAAATTGCAACCCTTAAATAGAGCTGCAAATAATTATATTTATTTTTATTAATTATATATCTTTATTTCTAAGTCTTTTACTTCACCAGAGCGCATTACTTTGCATTTTAATGTATCTCCTGGAAATTTATTTTTTAATATTTCGGACATTTGTGTAATACTCGTTATCTTTTTCCCATCCATTTCAAATATTATATCTGTAGGACGTAGCCCTGATTTATATGAACCTCTCTCTTGATTAATTGCTGCAATATAAAATCCACCTACATTATTCCACTTATCACTATTAATAAATCCACCCTCTGAAATACCTAGTATATCTTTTATCTCATTTGTTGAACTTACTACTTCCTCTAGAGAACTAAAGTCTAATGCATAGTACAATCCATTTTGATTCATCTCATTCGTTATTTTATAACTAGCAATACCTATAATTTCTCCATTTATATTACTTATTATTCCCCCTGTATTCATAGCTGTTATTGGTGTATTAATTTCTAGTACTTTATATTTAATATTATTGGTGTTTATACTTCTATTAGTTGCTGTTATTATGCCTGGTATTATATTATCTATGTAATCGCTACTAGTAGAATTGCTAATAAGAAAAATTTTTTCTCCTTCTACTATATCTGATTTCATAACAAATTTAATCGGTATTAACTCTTCATCACAATTAACTTGTATAAGCGCAATATCCATATTTTCATTTGCTACAACTATTTCAGCCTTAACAGGCTTAGCTCCTACCGAAGGTAATTTTACATATATATTCTTAAAATTTTTTATTTTCGAGTAGTTTGTTAATATCTTTCCATTGCTTTCTATAATCACACCAGTTGTATTACTATCAAAATACTTATTTTTGGTTAAATTAACCTCACTATCACTTATTGTTACTAATGATTGTTTTACTTTTTCTATTAATCCAGAATACTCTAAAGTAATAGTGCTTTTTTCTAATTTATCATTTAGCTCATTAACTAAATCTTTATATTTATTCTCGATAACTAAAATTGAAAATAATGCACCCGATAATCCAGCTATAATTAATAAGCTCAAAAGCTTACCAAGCATTTTAATGTTAGATTTTGTTCTCTTTCTTTTAAATTGTATTGAAGGAAAGTTTTCATTCATAAACTCATCTTTATCATTAAATTTATCCTTCAACTTTTTATTCATAAAATCCCCTCCTCCAACATTAATTTTATTTAATTGATCTTTTAAGTGTAAAAGTAAATTTAACGCCTTTTCCTTCTATATTATTAACCCAAATATCCTGATTATGTTGAGATAATATTAACCTAACTATTGATAACCCAAGTCCCGTACTTATTTTATTGGTTCTAGCCTTATCCATTTTATAAAACCTTTCCCATATCTTATTGATATCCTCTTTTGGAATATTAGGACCACTATTAAATATACTAACATATACAAAATCACCCTTTGCATATGTTTCCACTTGTATCCTTCCGCCTTCATCGCCATACTTTATAGCGTTTTCAAGGAGATTAGTCACAACTTGTATTATCCTATCCCTATCGCCTATACAGTACTCATAGCTATCATTAAATATAACCTCAACTCTAATTTTTTTCTCGTTTATCTTTCCTTCTAAATTTAATGTACATAAAGTTATAATTTCATTTATATCCAACTTAGCCACTTTTAGCTTAAACTTTCCTGACTCCATAGTTGATATATCTAATAGATCATTTACAAGCCTCGACAGCCTAGAAACTTCATCATTTACTATATTTAAATAATAGTTTTCTTTATCCTTAGGAATAACACCATCAACAATCCCTGTTATGAAGCCCTTAATTGATGTTATTGGAGATCTTAGTTCATGAGATACATTTGAAATAAATTCACGTCTTACATTATCTACCTTTTCTAAAGATTCTGCCATTATATTGAATGAATTTGCTAATTCACCTATTTCGTCATCTGAGTCTATATAAACCCGTTTTTCTACTTCACCTTTTGCAAGCTTCTTAGCTGCATTGTTAATTTCAGATAGAGGACTTATTAATATTTTTTGAGAAAAATAATATGCAACTACACTTGATAAAACAACAGCTCCTAATACAGATATCCATATCACACTGTATAATTTTTTTGAAAAATCAGTACTCTCAGAGTTTTCAAAAACTATTATAATACCATTAAAACTCTCTCCATTAAATAATGGAGTTGTATAAGTTTTAAATCTTTTATTGTTTTTATCAAAAAAACTTTTTTCTATCATTTTACCAGATTTTAATCTTTTTAAATCTGAATCATTCATATCTATTTTGTTATACATTAAATCCTCAAATCTTTCATCAGATATGGCATATACATAACCTTGATTATCTAAAATTATTGAATCCATATCGACAGAAGCTTTAATTATTTTCATTGTACTTTTTAAATCCTCATATCCAGTTTCACTATTTTCATTTAAAAATTCTTCTGTAGAACCTTGAATTATCTCCATGTATTTACTTATACGTTCAGATCTTAGTATTGAATAATCCCTATTAATCCAGGCTGATAAAACCATTCCAATCAATATTAATAATATTGCTGTAATAGATGAAAAGGTAATTAAAATTTTATATATTACACTTTTCTTTTTCATTATTTCACCTCAAATTTATATCCAACACCCCAAACAGTTTCTATCAACCAATTCTCTCCGCCACTTATTTTTTCCCTTAATCTCTTAATATGAACATCAACAGTTCTAGAATCTCCTGGATAATCATATCCCCATACTTCACAAAGCAATTGCTCTCTTGTAAAAACCTTATTTTTATTACTTGCTAAGTAATGAAGTAGCTCAAACTCTTTAGGCGGCATTTTTATTTCAACACCTTTATAAACAACATTATAAGAATTGGCATCAATAACTAAATCTGAATAATTTATTATTTCAGTATTCTTTTCATCATAATTATATCTTCTCATAACAGCTTTCACTCTTGCTAGAAGCTCTTTTGGCTCAAATGGCTTTACTATATAATCATCGGCACCTAGCTCTAAAGCTAAAACCTTATCAAACGTATCACCTTTTGCAGTCAGCATAATCACCGGAATTTCACTTGATTTTCTAATCCACTTCAAAACTTCTATGCCATCTACTCCAGGTAACATAATGTCTAACAGTACTAAGTCTGGTTTAAAATCTCCAAAAACAGCACAAGCTTCTCTTCCATTGTGACACCTTCTAGTTTCATATCCTGCACTTATTAAATACATATTTATTACTTCGCATATATTTTCATCATCATCTACAATTAATACTTTTCCTAATCTATTATTCATAATAACACCATCCTTACTTTTATTATAATTCATTTATATCTTATATAAAAATTTTTATATTAATTATAAATAATAATTAATAATTGTTACAAATTATTAATTATTTACAGAATTAATAGGCCTCTAAAAAGTTTGTGCTTTTTAGAGGCCTTTTATCCTATTATGTATTAAACTTCAAATAACTTACTTATTGGTTCATCATCATATATTCTTTTTATTGCTTCTGCAAATAAAGGTGCTACTGATAATGATTTAAATTTAACTAAATCATCTTTTTCAGGTAACTTAATTGTATTTAACATAACTAATTCTTCTATAGCAGAGTTATTTATTCTTTCGAAAGCAGGTCCTGACAAAACTCCATGAGTACAACATGCATATACATTTTTAGCACCTAAATCCTTTAGTGCATTTGCTGCATTTGCTATAGTTCCTGCAGTATCTATCATATCATCTATTAAGATGCATTTTTTGCCTTCAACCTCTCCTATTATATTCATGATTTCTGATACATTTGCCTTCGGTCTTCTCTTATCTATAATTGCTATCGGTGCATGTAATCTATCAGCAAACTTTCTTGCTCTAGTAACACTTCCTAAGTCAGGTGAAACAACTACAACATCATCTCTATCATCAAAGCCGTTTTTCACAAAATACTTAGCTAATATTGGTGATCCTAATAGATGATCAACTGGTATATTGAAATATCCTTGAATTTGTGCTGCATGTAAATCCATAGTTAATACTCTATGAGCTCCTGCTGCTGTTAAAAGATCTGCAACTAATTTAGCTGTTATTGGATCTCTTGATTTAGCTTTTCTATCTTGTCTTGCATATCCATAGTATGGCATAACAACTGTAATTCTACCTGCTGAAGCTCTTTTAAATGCATCAATCATTATTAAAAGTTCCATTAAATTATTGTTAACAGGTGAACTAGTTGATTGAACTAAAAACACATCTGTTCCTCTTACAGTTTCTGCTATATCAACTGATATTTCTCCATCACTAAAAGTTGAAACCTTAGCTTTACCAAGTGGTAATCCTAATATGTCAGCAATTTCTTTTGCTAATTCTGGATGTGAGTTTCCAGTAAATATTTTAATATTTTTTCCATGGGTTATCATTGTGTGAAGACCTCCTTAAAATTTTTAGCACTTTTGTTTATCTAAATAACTATTTGTTAGTAAGACCTTTTTTAGTCACCCAACCTTCAATATTCCTTTGTTTTGCCCTTGCTACTGCAAGTTCTCCTTCTTTTACATCATTAGTAATTGTTGATCCTGCAGCTATATATGTGTTATCTTCTACATTAACTGGTGATACTAAATTAGTATTGCAACCTATAAAGCTATTGTTCCCAATTGTAGTTTTATGCTTCTTTTGTCCATCATAGTTAACAACTACTGTTCCACAGCCAAAATTACAGTTTTCACCTACAGATGCATCGCCTATATATGTTAAATGTGACACTTTAGTATTATTCCCTATAGTTGATTTTTTAATTTCTACAAAATCTCCTATTCTGGCTCCCGAACCAATCACAGACTCTGGTCTTATATATGCAAACGGTCCAACAGTAGTTCTTTCACCAATTTGACTATCAATAATAACAGAAGATTGAATTTCTACATTATTTAATATTATACTATTTGATATTCTTGAATTTGGATATAGTATAACACCTTCTCCTATTTTAGTGTTTCCTTCTAAAACATTACCTGGATATATAATAGTATCCCTTCCTATTTCTACATCATCCCCTATATATGTAGTGCTTGGATCTATTAATGTTACACCATTAATCATATGTCTTGAATTAATTCTATTTCTTAATATTCCTTCTGCTTCCGCTAATTGTATTCTTGAATTAACTCCTATCGTTTCTTCATAGTCTATTGTAACAGCTCCAACCTTATTTCCTTCTTCTTTTAATATTCCGATAACATCTGTTAAATAATATTCTCCTTGATTATTATTATTAGATAATTTATCTAACGAATTTAAAAGCTTTTCTATATCAAAGCAATATATTGCAGCATTCATTTCATTTATTTTTAGCTCTTCTTCAGTACAATCTTTATGTTCAACAATTTTTAAAACTTCATCATTTTCTCTTACAACTCTTCCATATCCAGTTGGATCTTCAACTATTGAACTTAATAATGTCGCACTATTTTTATTTTCTATATGTGTTTTAAATAAATTATCAACTGTTTCAGCTTTTATTAATGGTGCATCTCCACAAAAAACTCCTACAACACCCTTTTTACCTCTTAAAAAGTCAATGGCGCATTTTACAGCATGACCTGTACCTAATTGTTCCTCCTGTAATGCATAGCTCACATTTCTAGAAGAAGTCTTTTCTTTTACAAGATCTGCGCCCTTTCCAATGATAACATTTATATCTTCTATATTAGCTTTTCTCATAGTATCTATAACATGATTAACCATCTCTTTACCACATACTTTATGTAAAACCTTTGGCAAATCAGATTTTATTCTAGTTCCTTGTCCAGCAGCTAAAATTAATGAACATTTATACATAAAAAAACACCCCTCTATAAAATGTTAAGGACAAATTTATAATTAACTTAAAAAACGTTCGTAAACATCTCATTCTATTATATTGTATTAGAAAAAGTATTTCAACCTATTTATCCTTCCTTCATTCTCTTCCATTATGTATCTGCCCTGCTTTGCATCGAATTACATTGCTTTATTAATAATTTTTTTCAATAAATAAAGGAAATTATCACAAAAAAAATAAAAGGGTCATCCCTTTTATTTTTAATTAACATAATTTAGCCAACTACTTCTTCAGAATCTTCTTCAAGTTTAGCTTTTTCATAAGCCTCAAGTATTGAATTCTGAATCTTTTCTCTAGTGTCTGTGTTAATAGGATGCGCTATATCCTTAAACTCTCCATCTGGTGTCTTTCTACTTGGCATAGCTATAAATAATCCATTTTGTCCTTCGATTACCTTGATGTCATGAACTACAAATTCGTTGTCAAATGTAACAGAAACTATAGCCTTCATCTTTCCATCAGAAGCTATTTTTCTAATTCTTACATCAGTTATTGTCATCGCACTACACCTCCGTTGCTCTGATAGATATTAAATTCTATAAAAAGTATAAAAATCCTTCTTTTATTTAAAATTTTTTTAAATTTTTTAAATTTTTCAAATTTTGTGTAGCTTACCCGAAATTTTTTTAATTATTTATCAAATTTGAAGGCTTAACTTCTAAATCTTTCGATTCACCTAAGTGTCTTAATTCGACTATAGATATATAATCATCGACTCTTTTTTGAGCTACTCCTATGTTATCTACTAATACTCCAATTCCTATTAATTCACTTTCAAATTCTTTTAATAAATCCTTTATTCCTTGTGCAGTTCCGCCACCTCTTAAGAAATCATCTATAAATATACATTTACTTTTCGTTTTCATTGATTTCTTTGAAAGTGACATTTGCTGAATTCTCCCGCTAGTACCTGACACATAATTTATTGTAACAGTCGATCCCTCTGTTACTTTGTTATCTCTTCTTATTATAACTAGTGGAATCCCTAAATTCCTTGCAACTTCATAAGCAAGTGGGATTCCTTTAGTTTCAACTGTTACAACATAATCTACATCATTATTACAGAATACTGAAGATAATATAACTCCAGCTTTACTTATAATTTGAGGATTATACATTAAATCTGTCATGTATATAAAGTTCCCTGGAACAATTCTACTTTCATCCTTCAACATTTCACAAAGATCTTCAGCAAACTTTTTTCTACTTTCTTTTTCTATTCCTGGAATGTATTTTATTCCTCCTGCTGCTCCAGCTATTGTTTCAACTTTTCCCATTTCCAATTTTTCTAAAATTTCTCTTACTATTACTATATCTTCACTTATGGTTGATTTTGCTGCATTTAATAAATCTGAAAACTTATTTAATCCTATAACCTTATTTGGGTTCTCAGTTAAAATTTTTGTAATGGCCACTACTCTGCTATTTCTACTTAGCTTTTCCAAAATATATCACCTACAATTTCAATTTTTTCCGAATTATTCGTTAGTTTTAAGCATCTAATATTCATATTTTATTCTATATTTTTCTCAATATCAATAGATTTTAATCAGTTATCTTCTATTTAGCTTATAATTATTATTTTTTTTAATAAAATTTTATCAATTTATTTAAATATATCTTTTTTATGTGTTCATTTTCTTAAATTTGTATATAATTATAAAGTGAAAACTATTTACAGTAATTTTTATAAAAGAATTCTTAATAATAAAGGGGTTGATTTTTTGTCTTTTGATTTAAGCAAAGATATAAATAAGAAAGTTCATTTTATAGGTATTGGCGGAATTAGTATGAGCGGACTTGCTGCTGTTTTACTAACAAAAGGGTTTAAGGTATCGGGTTCAGATTCTAAAGAATCTGAAATTACTAATAAATTAAAATCTGAAGGTGCTGAAATTTACATAGGTCATGATAAAGGTAACTTGAAAGATGTTGACTTAGTAGTTTATACAGCTGCTATTCCATCAGATAATCCAGAATTAATTGAAGCAAAGGATAAAAATATCGATCTTATGGATAGAGCCGAGTTTTTAGGTTTAATAATGAAAGGCCACAAATACAATGTTGCTATATCAGGTACACATGGAAAAACTACTTGTACATCAATGCTTTCACATGTTACTTTAAAAGCTGACTTAGATCCTACAATATTAGTTGGTGGGGAACTAGATGTAATTGATGGTAACTTCAAAATAGGAAATAGTGAATATTTCATAACAGAGGCCTGCGAATATAAGGAATCATTTTTAAAATTTTATCCATATATAGGAGTTATTTTAAATATAGATGCAGACCACTTAGATTATTATAGAGATTTAAATCATATAAAAGAAACTTTTGAAAAGTTCTCAAACATAATACCAAGTGATGGATATTTAATAGGTTATTGTGAAGATGAAAATGTAAATGAAATATTAAATAAAGCAAAGTGTAACACAATTAGTTATGGTATAAATAAAGGCGATGTAAGAGCTACAAATATATCTTTTGATAATAAAGGTCGCGCAAGCTTTACTGTATGTAAGGATAATGATGAATTGTTCAATGTAACTTTAAATACTACTGGTAAGCACAATATATTAAATGCTTTATCAACTATCTGTGTTGGATTAATATTTAATATACCTTATACTTCAATAATAGAAGGATTAAGAGAATGTAAGGGTGCACATAAAAGATTTGAATATAAAGGTGAATTCAATGGAGCTACAATAATTGATGATTATGCTCATCATCCTGTTGAAATTAAAGCTACTTTAGATACAGCAACAATAATACCTCATAAAAATATTTATGCTGTATTCCAACCACATACTTATACAAGAACAAAAACTCTATTTGAAGATTTTACTGAATGCTTCTCAGAGGTAGACGAACTATTGCTTATGGATATTTATGCAGCAAGAGAAAAAGATACTGGTATAGTAAACTCAGAACAACTTGGAGATGCAATAAGAGCTAAGGGAATTAAATGTACTAATATTCATAGCCATGAACAGGCTGCAAATTATTTAAAAAATGTAGTTTCTAATGATGATATTATTCTAACCATCGGCGCTGGAGACGTAGTAAAAGTTGCAGATATAATATTAAAATAATTGTCATTTAAAATTTAACTTATATTATTGTTTTATTAGCAAATACTATAGGAAGCAGACTTATATGAATTTTTTATATAAATCTACTTCTTATAGTTTTCTTTTTGCCATCTTTTGACTAATACACTAATAATATTGATATTATTTGGTTTTTATGTTTATTTTTGAACAAGTTTATTTTATAATTTACAAGACTATAAGTACTATTCTATAATTTTTTTATTGTTTAAAATCTTATATAGTACAAATATTAAAGTAGAGGTGATTTTATGGATTTATCAAATAAGATTAAAAACGCTGCAGATTTTATAATGGAAAAATCTAAATACAAACCAGAAATCGGTTTAATTTTAGGTTCAGGATTAGGCTCATTAGCTGACTCTATAGAAAGCCCTGAATTTTACCCTTATGAGGAACTTCCTCACTTTCCAATATCAACAGTTGAAGGTCATGCTGGAAGATTAGTTATTGGTATGTTAAATGGAAAATGTGTTGTTGCAATGCAAGGAAGATTCCATTACTATGAAGGATATTCTTATAATGAAGTTACTTTTCCAGTTAGAGTAATGAAATTACTTGGAGTTGAAAAATTAATTGTTACTAATGCTGCTGGAGCAGTAAATACAAGCTTTAAGCCTGGAGATTTAATGCTTATAAATGATCATATTAACTTCTCTGGAGATAATCCGCTAATAGGTGCCAATCTTAAAGAATTCGGTCCTAGATTCCCGGATATGTCAAATGCATACAACCCAGAATTAATAAACAGAGCTTTAAATGTGGCTAAAGACTTAAATATAGATATAAAACAAGGTGTTTATATGATGTTTAGTGGCCCAACATATGAAACTCCTGCTGAAGTAAGAATGGCAAGAATACTTGGTGGAGATGCAGTAGGTATGTCTACAGCACCTGAAGTAATCGTAGCAAATCATTCTGGAATGAAGGTTTTAGGTATTTCTTGCTTAACTAACATGGCTGCTGGAATACTAGAACAACCTTTAAACCATGAAGAAGTAGTAGAAACTTCTAATATGGTTAAGGAAAAATTCACTACATTTATGAATAAAATAATTGAAGTAATCTAACTTCAATTAAAGTAAATCATATACATAAGAAGAAATTGAGATAAACAAAGGAGAAATTAAATTGAATAGATTTGTTGGAATAATAGGAGTTATAGTTATAATTGGAATAGCCTTTTTGCTGTCTGAAAACAAAAAGAAAATCAATTGGAAGCTAGTAATAGCTGGATTAGGCTTACAAATAGTATTTGCAATATTGATCTTAAAAGTTCCAGTTGGTAGAACAATTTTTGAAGGTGCAAGTAGTGCAATAACAAAATTATTAGATTTTACTAAGGAAGGAACAGATTTTTTATTTGGTCCACTTGCTGATACTAATGGAATAGGATTTGTATGGGTTGTTCAAATATTACCTACGATAATATTCTTTTCTGCATTAATGGGAGTACTATACTACCTTGGAGTAATGCAATTTATAGTTAAATTTATTGCTAAGTTCATTGGAAAACTACTTGGAACTAGTGGTTCTGAAACTTTAAGTGCAGTTGGTAATATTTTTCTTGGTCAAACAGAGGCACCACTTCTTGTTAAACCTTTTGTTAAAGATATGACTAGATCAGAGCTTTTAGCTATAATGGTTGGTGGAATGGCTACTGTTGCTGGTGGCGTTATGGCAGGCTATGTTGCAATGGGTGTAAATGCAGGCCATTTATTAGCTGCAAGCATTATGGCTGCTCCTGCGGGATTAATACTTGCAAAAATTTTAGTTCCAGAAACAGAAGAAAGTAAAACTAAAAACTCAACTGATATCTCAGTTGAAAATACAGCTTCTAATATCGTTGAGGCTGCTGCCAATGGAGCAAGTGATGGGCTAGGATTAGCATTAAATGTTGCTGCTATGTTACTTGCATTTATAGCATTATTAGCCCTTATTAATTTTATAATTGGAGCTATTGGAGGTTTATTTGGATTCCCAGAATTAAGTTTTCAGTGGATTCTAGGAAAGTTATTCTCCCCATTAGCTTTCGTTATGGGTGTTCCTACTGTTGATATATCAGCAGCTGGAAGTTTACTTGGTCAAAAAATAATATTAAACGAATTTGTTGCTTATTCTGAACTTGCAAATTTAATAACTCTTGATGTATTACAACCAAAAACTGTAATGATATTAACATATGCATTATGTGGATTTGCCAACTTTAGTTCTATAGCAATACAAATAGCAGGTATAGGTGGTTTAGCTCCTGATAAAAAGGGAACTATTGCAAAACTAGGATTTAAGGCTCTTATTGGTGGGGTTCTTGCAACATGCTTAACTGCAACTATAGCAGGTATATTATTTTAAATAAAAATTTTAAAATCTTAAAATTAACTATGAAATTTATTAAAGAGGTGTATCAAATATGTTTGATACACCTCTTTAATTTAGATTATAGTTATATCCTTTGTTACTGAATTTAAAACTTCACATCCATCTTTAGTTACTAATACTAAGTCTTCTATTCTTACACCAAAGTCATCCTTTAAATATATTCCTGGTTCAATTGAAAATATCATTCCAGCTTTAATTTCCTCATGATTTGATGAACTAACGTCTCCAAAATCATGATCTTCTATTCCAATACTGTGCCCTGTTCTGTGAGTAAAATATTCCCCATAACCAGCATCTTCAATATAATCTCTTGCTGCCTTATCTATATCAGAGAACTTCATTCCTTCTTTAACCTTACCTATAGCATTTAAATTTGCTTCTTTAACTATATTATAAATTTTTGCATGTCTTTCACTTGGTGCTTCACCCAAAAATACAGTTCTAGTCATATCTGAACAATATGAATTATATACTCCACCTATATCTATAACTATGCTATGTCCCTTTTTTATAATATCATTGCTAGAATGATGATGGGGATCTGCTCCATTAGGGCTAACAGCAATTATGGGCGAAAATGAAAATTCATTTACTCCTTGATTTTCATATAAATCTACTAATAAATTAGCATAATATTTCTCTGTCTTTCCCTCTTCTAATCTGTTCCATAATTCAAGCATAACTTTATCATTTATTTGTGAAGATTTTTTCATCAATGCAATTTCTTCTTCATCCTTTATCATTCTTAATCTATCAATAATAGGTGATGAATTAACGAAAGCTTTTGCCCCTTTATTATCCATAAGTTTTATTAAGAAATGTGCTGGCCAATTTTTATCCACACCTAATGTACTTTCTTTATCCACAATTGTGCATAATATTTTTATTGGATCTTCAATGTCTGTGTACCAAACTAAATCTACTCCTAGGTCTTCATATATAGGAAATAGCTTATTAACTACAAGTTTATGATTTCCTTTTATATTTAAATATAATGCTATCATTCTTTCTCCAGGAGAAAACCACTTTCCAGTTAAATAAAAAATAGCTGGAGGAGATGATATAATCATTTGATTTAATCCTTGCTCTTCCATGACTTTTAAAACATTGTTGACTCTATTTAATTTCATATACTTTACCTCCTAATTTTTTTCTATAAATATAATATACCTCATCATATAAATAATATCTATTTATAATAATATTATTAAATTTATTTATAGCAAATATTTTAAATGATATAATATATATTATGTGATTGGTATTATTAATAATTGATTTATAAATATATTTTATTTTCCTTAAATAAATCTATTTATTATAATATTATTTTTAATTATGTGGATTATTAATTAAAATATGTATATTTAAATGCAATAATAAAATTGACATTCTATATTTATTGAGGAGGCTTATCTTATGAAAATAGCTGCAATTTCAGATATACACGGAAATATTTACTCACTAATGAAGGTATTAGAAGATATTGATGAACAAAAAGTAGATTTAGTAATTTGTCTTGGAGATTTAGTTGGCTATGGTCCTCATCCAAACGAAGTTATTGCTTTAATCAAAAGAAGAGAAATTCATTGTATAAAAGGAAATTATGATGCTTCTGTCGTTGATGGTGGATTTACATTTATAAGAGATACTAGCATTAATTCCTTTGCACTCCCTTGGGCATGCGAAGAAGTTAGGGCATCAAATAAATATTATTTATCACAATTACCAACATATTTAGATTATGATATTAATGGTGTTAAAATTAAATTTACTCACGGTAGTCCAAATGCTATAAATGAATACTTATTTGAAGATAAAGAAAATACTGAAAAAGTAATGAGTAAATTAGAAGAAGATATTTTAGTTTGTGCTCATACTCATATCCCTTCCTATAAGAAATTTAATAATAAAATATTTATAAATGTAGGAAGTGTTGGTAAACCCAAAATAGGCCGTCCAAACGCAACTTATTGCATAATTAATATTGATGAAAGTAAAAATGTAGATGTTAAATTTAGAGAGTTAGAATATGAATTCAAAAGAATAGTAAAAGATTCGCAAATGCTTAATTTTCCTGCTCAATTGGTTTCTTCTTATGAAAGTGGAACTGAATAAAATAAAAAAATTGCTACGATTTAATATCGTAGCAATTTTTTATTACTCTTCCCAGGTACATTTTTCCTTATAATTCATTAAACCTACTACTCTTAATTTTGATAAAATACTTTTATTTCCATCATGACAACTTTTAAAAACCTTACTATAATCAGCCCCTGCCTTAATTCCAAAATGCTTGCCATCTTTCCACTGAGGTATATCACGCATATCATATATAGTTCCATCTACTGCAATATATGCTGGCATTCCATTTTCTCCATTATATAAAGCTAATTCCGACTCAGTTAATTTAAGTAATTCACTATTTCTTTTTTTGTTATGAAAACTTACTTCTTCTAAATATGAATTAATTTGATTACAAACTCTCTCCATCACATTCAATATATTTTCTTTGTATTCCTTTGGATATGTTACTAACATACTTTTTAGCTGATTTAATTCAATAAATTTTTCTTCTAGAAACCCCTTATAACCCATATAATCCTCCATAAAATATTACCTAAAATTATCTTATGATTTAAAGTTGCAAATGTTAGTGAATTGGTGTAAAATCGTAATAAACATTATAAAATTTATTACTATGATGAGAAGAGTAGCTATATGGAAGTAGTCTTAGCGAGTAAGGAATGGTGTAAGCCTTATACGAAGCCTTTAGTGAAGAACATCTCTGAGTTTCTAACCGAACAAGTGAAAATAATCACCTTACTTATTCAAGGTGTAAATTAGACTAATTAAAACTTTAGTCTCACTTAAGTAGACTTAGACGGATTCAAACCGTTATTATTTGAATGACATTACTTGTGTCAGTAGAGTGGCTATTTATATGATAGCAATCTGGGTGGTACCGCGAAATTATCCTTTCGTCCCTATTTTAGGGATGAAAGGTTTTTTATTTTACAAAAAATTATAGTAGGAGGAACAATAATGGATAAAGTAATTTTAGTAAAATCACTTTACAGAAATCAAGATGAATATTTATCTGAAGAAATAAAAATTTCTGGTTGGATAAGAACTCTAAGAGCATCAAATGCTTTTGGATTTATTGAAGTAAATGACGGTACATTTTTTAAGAATGTTCAAGTAGTTTTTGATAATAAACTTGATAACTTTAAAGATGTATCAAAACTACCTATTAGTTCATCAATAACAGTAATAGGTACTTTAGTTGCTACTCCAGAAGCTAAGCAACCGTTTGAAATTCAAGCTAAAGAAATAGTTATAGAAGGTTTATCACAATCAGACTATCCACTTCAAAAGAAAAGACATACTTTTGAATACCTTAGAACTATTGCTCATTTAAGACCAAGAAGTAATGCATTTTCAGCTGTATTTAGAGTACGTTCAGTAGCAGCTTATGCTATCCACAAATTCTTCCAAGAAAGAGGATTTGTTTACACTCATACTCCATTAATAACTGGAAGTGACTGTGAAGGTGCTGGAGAAATGTTTAGAGTAACTACTTTAGACCTACACAATGTTCCAAAAACTGAAGAAGGTGCAATAGACTTTAAGCAAGATTTCTTTGGTAAAGAAAGTAACCTTACAGTATCTGGTCAATTAAATGCTGAATGTTATGCTTTAGCATTTAGAAATGTTTATACTTTTGGACCTACTTTCAGAGCTGAAAATTCTAATACAGCAAGACATGCAGCTGAGTTCTGGATGATAGAGCCTGAAATAGCATTTGCTGATTTACAAGATGACATGGAATTAGCTGAAGATATGCTTAAATATGTTTTAGAATATGTTTTAGCTGAATGTCCAGAAGAAATGGCTTTCTTCAATCAATTTGTTGATAAGGGTATCCTAGACAGATTAAATCATGTTATGACATCTGACTTTGGAAAAGTAACTTATACCGAAGCAGTTGAAATATTAAAGAAAGCTGATAAGAAGTTTGAATACCCTGTTGAATGGGGAATAGATTTACAAACAGAACATGAAAGATATCTTACTGAAGAACACTTTAAGAAACCTGTATTTGTAACTGATTATCCAAAGGATATTAAAGCTTTCTATATGAGATTAAATGATGATGGAAAGACAGTTGCTGCAACAGATCTTTTAGTTCCAGGTATAGGAGAACTTATAGGTGGAAGCCAAAGAGAAGAAAGAATTGATATTCTAACTAAAAGAATGGCTGAACTTGGTCTTAATGAAGAAGATTATTGGTGGTATTTAGAGCTTAGAAAATACGGCGAAACTAAACACGCTGGATTTGGATTAGGCTTTGAAAGACTTATTATGTATATTACAGGTATGTCAAACATCAGAGACGTAATCCCATTCCCAAGAACTACAGGACAATCTGAATTTTAGTAAAAAACTCCTAGTAAATATTATATTTACTAGGAGTTTTCATATATAAAATTATAGAAGTTTTATTAAAATTATCACTTTATATACGAAATTATAAATATAAAGGAGGTTACCAATGAATTATTATGAAAATACTGAAGAAAATTTAACTCTTATTTGTTCAGAATGTAAATTTTATGAGACTAAAGATTGTATTAAATCAAAATGTAACATAGGATTTGCTTTAAATGCTATAAAAGCTTCAAATCCAAATTCTATTCAAATTATTGCTGATGGACAAAAATTAATACCAAAGAACGATACTAAATTATACAATAAAAATCTTATAGCTAAAGGTATTGCGAGTGTTTGTAAGATATGTAAAGAATGTAATAAAGGACATGATGATAACTGTACTATTTCTTTAGCTAGAAATTCTTTAGAACATACTTATTTAAGTGATGATGTTGATTTTCCTGGAAGTGTTTTGATGTATTTATTTAATGTATCTAAACAAGATCAGGACCTTGCTGATAAAATAAAATCTGAGTATGATTCAATAGTTAAACAACCTAAAGAAGAGGTTGTTATGGACAAGTCTTCCGTAGCTAAAAAACACCCTATATTAGTTGATTTAAAAGAAAATCAAACTTACTTTTGGTGTACATGTGGAAAAAGTTCTAACTTACCATTTTGTAACGGTGCTCATGTTGGAACTAATTTTTCACCTTTAACTTTTACTTCTAAAAAGACTGAAAAAGCTCATTTATGTGCTTGTAATCATACTAAAAATGCACCATTTTGTGATGGATCTCATTTAAAACTAGTTTAAAATAATTTATAAAGGAAGTGCATAACACTTCCTTTATAAATTATTTTTCTATATTCTCTAGAGATATCCCTTTATGTTTTTCTAGTCTTTTTAACTTAGGAGTAGTAATAACTTGTGCTCCATAAATCCCATTATGTCCTATTACATAATAGCTAATAAACGCTCCAATTATATAGTAAGGAACAGCTTCTGATCCAAACAAATTAATTCCCAGCATAATTGTAGTAAGTGGAGTATTAGTAGCACTCCCAAAAACACAAATCATCCCAATAGCTGCTAATAATGAAGGCTCTATATTAGTTAAATTACCTATAGCACCACCTAAAGAAGCTCCTATATCAAATAGCGGAGTAACCTCTCCTCCTTGGAATCCAGCTCCTAATGTTAGTACTGTTAATATTAACTTCTTTATTGGATCTAAAATAGTTATATTACCTGAAAATCCACTATCAATAAGCCATGTACTTAATCCCTCAAATTTATATAATTTAAATATTATAATAACTAATAAAACTACACTTGAGGACATTATTGCTCTATATATATTGTTTTTTATATTTTTACTGTAAAATCCTTTAACTAACTGAACTCCTTCTGCAAATATCTTTCCAAAAATACCAAATAAAATTGATGATATTATTACTATTAATAGTGTATATACAGAAATATTAGGGATAGATTTTATTAAGTGCCCTACATGATTTATACCTAAGTATTCTGTAACAAAATTAGCTGTATATGATCCTATAAAACAATATATCATTGCTTCATAGCTAAGCTTTCCTATAAAACATACTTCCATACCAAAAAATGTACCAGCAAGCGGTGTTCCAAAGACTGAGCCAAATGCAGCACTTATTCCTGACATAATTAGAATTCTTTTCTCCTTATGCTCCATTTTGAAAATGTTAGCTAATTTATTTGTCAAGGCTCCTCCTATTTGAACTGCTGTACCTTCTCTTCCCGCTGATCCTCCAGATAAATGCGTTAATACAGTAAAAATAAATGTCAAGAATGCCATTCTAAATGGAACTTTTACCTCCTTATGAACACTTTCAATAATTAAATTGTTTCCTCTATTAGATCCATTCCCATACTTTGAATATGTATATGCTGTTAATACTCCTATTATAGGAATTAAAAAAATTATATAAGGAAATCCCTCTCTTAAGGTTGTAACGAATTCTAATGATCTTAAAAATATAGCTGATATAATTCCCATTATAATTGACACTATAATTGTACAAGTTGTTAATTTAAAAATTCTCATATTACGCATACCTTTCTAATGATTAATTTCTTAAAAAATAAAAAAGACTATGACTCTACGATTAAATCATAGAAGTCATTAGTCTTACTTGACGGTTTAGATTTCTCATGGGAGAACTTCATTCCCAAAAATTATTCACATTTTCTTTAAACATTATAATACTATTACTTATAAAAATCAATCTATGCTTATCTATATATTTTTTATATTGTCATATATTTTTCTATAGCGAATATAAATTTCTTTATATGCTTCTACTGCTTCTTCATTTGGATAATAACATTCTTTTTCTTTTACTATTACTTTTACAGCATCTTCAAAAGAAACGAACCATCCTAATGAAACAGCAGCTATTATTGTAGCTCCAAGAGATGGACCTTCTTCTATTTTCAAAGATATTACCTTCTTATTAAATACGTTAGCTTGTATTTGAAGCCAATCCTTAGACTTAGCTCCTCCTCCTACTGAAATTATTTCTCTATCACTATCATCTTCATATATGCTAAAGCAATCTTTTAATGAGAATGTTATTCCTTCAATTACCGCTCTTGCAAAATGATTTAAATCATGGCTTTTATCTATTCCTATGAAGGTTCCTCTTATATTACTATCTGCATAAGGTGTTCTTTCTCCAACTATATAAGGAGCAAATAATAATCCATTAGATCCTTCTTTAACATTAGATACTCCGCTTAAAAGTTCATCAAAATCTTTATCCTTTGCAAAGGTATTTCTAAACCAGCTTAAAGAATCTCCAGCAGAAAGAGTTACCCCCATTGAGTAACAGCTATTTGGTAGTACATTATTAAACATGTGAAGTTTTCCACCATAGTTCTTATACTCTTCTTCATATTTTAAATATACACCTGAAGTTCCTATACTTAATAAATCTCTATTTTTATTTATTATTCCTGATCCTAAAGCTGAGCAAGGATTGTCTGATCCTGCTGGGAAGATTTTAATACTTCCTTTGGCATTTAACTTTTCCTTTAATTCTTCATTTAATTCTCCAACACATTCAGTTGAATTATATATCTTAGGATATTTATTTAAATCTAAATCTAAAAGATTTGCTATTTCATCAGACCATTTTCCTTCTTTAATATTTAACATTTGTGTTCCAGCTGCATCAGATATATCTGTACATATGTTACCTGTATATTTAAATACTAAATAATCTTTAGGTAAACAGAACTTTTTAGTCTTTTCCCAATTTCCAGGTTCATTTTCTTTTACCCATAATACCTTTGGAAGCGTAAATCCTTCAAGGCTTTTATTCCCTGTGATTTCAATTACTTTTTCTCCAAAGTTATTCATTATATATTCACATTGCTTAGTTGTTCTTGTATCATTCCATAGAATACTTCTTCTTATAGGTTTATTTTCATTATCTAATAATACTAAGCTATGCATTTGACCTGATATACTTATAGCTCTTAATCCATCTCCACCTAAATCATTAGTTATCTTTTCCAAAACCTTAACTGAAGCATTATACCAATCTTCTGGCTCTTGTTCAGAATGTCCATCTCTATTATTGTATAAAGGATAACTTTCCGAATGCTTCAATACTACTTCTCCAGCTTTATCTAAAGCTATCCCCTTGATAGAACCTGTTCCTAAATCTAAACCTATAACATATTCCATAAAAATATCCTCCTATATTAATAAATTAGGGAGACTTTATTGTCTCCCTTAAATCTTATAGATACTCCTTTAAATAAACTAATGGATCTGTAGGAGTCATTATTGCTGTAACTTCAACTCCTCTATCTATTAATTCTTTAAATGCTTCCTTTTCTTCTGGTGTAACACTTACAGATGGTCTTATAACTTCTGTATTTGATTTAGAAGACATATTACCTACATTAATCTTCTTAATATCTAATCCATTTTTAACAAGATAAAGTAAATCTAATGGTGATTTTACAACAATAAACACTTTTTGTCCTTCATATTTTCCTGAAGAAATATTTTTTAAAGCTGTTTCTCTAGTTATTATAGATGTACTTACATTTGATGGTGCTGCCATTCTTAATACTGATTTTTGCAAATCATTATTAGCTACCTCATCATTAATAACCATTATTCTAGTTGCTCCTAAATTGTTTGTCCACATTGTAGCAACTTGGCCATGTATTAATCTATCGTCTATTCTTATATGAATTATCCCTTTCATTTATTATCCCCCCTAAACAAGTACTCCTAGTGCATGTAAAATTATTGACATTACTATTACTAATAATATTAAATATGTTGGTTTAACTTTTTTACCTAGTAAATAATACATTAAGCCAACTATAGCTGCTGGAATTAATCCTGGCATTATTTGATCTAATATACTTTGTCCAGTCATTTCAATTTCACCTTGAACAAAGCTAAAACCTACAGTTGCTCTTATAACAGTAGACATAAGTCCACCTACAACCATTAATCCTAAAATTGAAGTTGCTTTAGTAATTGATTTCATTTTACTTTCTAAAGCATTTACTAACTTAGTTCCTGAGAAATAACCTGCTTTAAATAAAGGAAAACTAAGCATTTTTATAGCAATACTTACTGCTATCCATAAGAATATTCCTGCTGGATTTCCTTCTATAGCCATATTTGCAGCTATTGCTCCAAATATAGTCCAAGGAATAACAACACATAAGCTATCTCCTAATCCTGCTAAAGGTCCCATTAAACCACTCTTAATTGAACTTACTGCTTCAGCAGCATTATTCTTTTCTTTTTCTTCAATAGCTATGTTTAAACCAAAAACATAAGGAGCTACCCATGGATTTGTATTAAAAAACTGTAAATGTCTCTTAACTGCATCTTGTAATCCATCTGGATCATTTCTATAGGTAAATTTTAAAAATGGTAATATTGCATAACAATAAGCCAATGCTTGCATTTTTTCATAGTTAGATGATACACTGCTTGTAAATATCCATCTTAATAAAACTTTACTACGTATTTTTTTTGGTGTAAGTTCATTATTACTCATCTTCGTCCATACCTCCTACTGGAGAAACAACTGTAGCTTCTCTATCATTATCTCTTTTAAATTCAATTAATGCTATAGCTGCTGCTATAAGTGCAACTCCTAATAAAGGAAGTTTTAAATATATAGTAACTACAAATCCTATTAAAAGATATGCAAAGTAATCTTTTGTAGGAAGATTCTTTAATAGTAAAGCTATACCAACCGCTGGTAAAATTCCACCTGCAACTTGAAGACCACCTAATAACCATTCTGGACTCTTATCTATTAATGCATTTACTAAATCCGGGCCAAATATAGTAGCTAATAATATTGGAACTCCTGTTGTAGCACAAGTTAAAACAACTCCTAACATTTGCATTCTAGCAATTCCATTGTATTCCCTTTTATCTGCATATTTTTCAGCTTGATGTGCTAACCAAACGCCCATTGTATTTCTTAATACATCTAATTGAACCATTAAAAGCGCTACTGGAATACCAATAGTTATTCCAACATTAGGATCTTGACCTGTTGAAACAGTTATAAATGTCGCAACAACACTTGCTGTTTGATAGTCAGGTATTGATGCTCCACCAAAGTTACTTATACCTAAGGACATTAATTGTAATGTACCTCCTATAAATAATCCTGTTTTAACATCTCCCATTATTAATCCAACAATAAATCCTGCTGTAACTGGTTGATATGTACCGAACATAGTACTATTTTTTTCATAGTTGATAAAGAATCCATATAAAACAATTAATATTAATTGCCAAGCTTGAACTTCCATTCTTCCATCTCCTTTTATTCATCATCATTATTATTTATTTGGTTTTTAAATTCTTCCGATAAAATATTTATAACGTTCATATTTTTGATATTTTCAATTTCTTCTGAAACTGAAAGGCTAGTACTATTTAATAATGCATCTAAGAATATTGGTACATTTACTCCTGCTACTATATCTACATCTCCGTTTATTAAACCTATGTTGTTTGTGCAAACATTAAATGGTGTTCCATGAAATAAATCTACTAATATAAGAACATTAGAATCACTAATTTCATTAAATATCGAGATAATCTTATTCTGAAAATTATCTATTCCACTTTCATCTAGAATTACTTTATATACGTTTTCAGTGTCTTTTGTAAAGAAATGAATTGTATCTAAAATTCCGTTAGCAAAATTTCCATGTGATGCTAAAACTATTTTATACACTTTTATCTCACCTCCTATAAGAATAAATTTTTAATATATGAATCTTCCTTACAAAGTACAGGAATACTATCTAGAGGTGCGTCAATAACAACAAATTGTCCACCCTCATATACTTTTTCTGTATTAATATCAACCCATCTATTTCCAATTGGTAAATAAACTTTCCTTTGTCTATCTTTATAATACATAATTGGTGCTACAAGTAATTCTGATCCAAACATATATTGATTATCTACTGTCCAAGCTACTTCATCTTTAGGATAATCATAAAAAACAGGTCTCATTATTGGTTCACCAGAATTATGAGTTTCATTAAATAACTGTGATATATATCCTTTTAACTTTTCTCTTATCTTTATATACTTAACAAATATCTTTTGAGCTTCTTCACCATATGACCAAATCTCATTATCTGCACCACTTTCACATTGACCTCCACCATCTGTTCCAAGTGCCTTTTTGTGAGGTTGTCTATCTCCGTGCATTCTAAGAATTGGTGAGAATGTTGCATATTGGAACCACCTTATCATTAACTCTCTAAATTCCGGATTATTAATATTTCCTCCATGGAATCCCCCTATATCAGTTGTCCACCATGGATTTCCTGCAATACTCATGTTTAATCCTGTATTAACTTGGTTTCTAAATGCTCCAAAGCTAGAATCTATATCTCCAGACCATACCAAAGTTCCATACTTTTGGCTTCCAGCCCAACACCCTCTAATTAATGTTACAGGAGTTTTATTTTCTTTTGCTAATCCGTCATATACAATTTTAGAGAATTCATTAGGGTATAAGTTACCTACTTTTAAGTCAGTTCCTAAATGATATCTATAGTTATCAAAATCATATAATGCATATCCAGGCTCAGCTACATCAAGCCAGAACATAGATATTCCATTATCATAATAGTTCTTCTTTAATCTCTCCCAAACATAGTCTCTTGTTTCAGGGTTAGTTGGATCTATGAATACAGTGTTACTTAACTGCTGCATTGTAATCCTTACTCCCCTATTAACTTTAACTAATAAACCCTTTTCAATAGCTTCATTATAATTTTTAGCATTTTGAGATATTGTTGGCCATACAGAAATCATTGTTTCTATACCCATTTCTTTTAGCTCATCTACCATCTTTTGTGGATCCGGCCAGTATCTCTCGTCAAAATCATAATGTCCTTGTTCTGTCCAATGGAAAAAATCTATTACTAAAACTGATGGGGTAATACCTAGCGCTTTATATTTTTTAGCTACTTCTAAAACTTCTTCTTGTGTTTGATATCTCATTTTACTTTGCCATAATCCTAATAAATTTTCTGGCATTTCAGGTGCTCTACCAACAACACTTGTATAGTTTTCTATTATCTTTTTAGGAGTATCTTCTGATGTTATCCAGTAATCTAAATAATCAGTAGATTTCATAGTCCATTCTGTTATATTTTTCGCAAAATTTACTTCTCCAATACCAGGATTATTCCATAAGAATCCATAATTTTTGTTTGATATATAAAATGGAACTGTTAGCTGGCTGTTTCTATGGGCTAATTCTAATTTACAATACTTTAAATCTAAGAACGATTGTTGGTATTGACCCATTCCAAATATTTTTTCATTTGGAGCTGACTCAAATCTTTGAGTCAGCTTATAATCTCCATTTAAAGAAGGGGTAAACTCTCTAGCTCTTAGCTTTAATGTACATGAAAATCCAGTAATACTTTTTACACTAACATCTTCGTTACCCATATCATTAGCAACAGCTCTTTCTCTAATGTATTCTTCTAACAATACTTCATCTTTACCATTTTTAAATACTATTCTATTTCTATTAGTTACATAAGCTTTAATATTTCCATTAATAATTTCTGCTTCATTTAACTCTTCAAATATTTTTATATCTGCTTCATTATTTTTTATTTCTTCTGTTAAAGCATTTTCATATTGAGGTATACTTCCATAAGGTGTTGATCTAACTCTAAAGCTATTTTTCCCCCATGGTTCTATACATAGTATTTCATTATCGTATTTGCGAAAAAGCTTGTTTCCAATGGTATAAAACATTGTCTTCCTCCTTTAATAAATATAATCATTAAGTTTAGATTTTACATATTCAATATGTGATGATTCATTATCAACTTCTTTTATTGATAATGCATAGTTAGTAAGTGATTCTAAATTCTCTTGATTATTTAATAAATTTTTACCTAAATCACTTTTATAAGATGAATATCTTTCCTTTTTAAGATTATCTAGATATTCGCTTTCAATTATTTTTGCCGCAGCCTTTAATCCTCTTGCATACGTATCCATTCCTGCTATGTGAGCTATAAATAGATCTTCTTGTTCAAAAGAACTTCTTCTAACTTTTGCATCAAAGTTTATACCACCATCATGTAATCCACCGTTCTTTAATATTTCTATCATGACTAGCGTAGTATCATAAAGATTAGTTGGGAATTCATCAGTATCCCACCCCAATAATGAATCTCCTTGGTTTGCATCTATTGAGCCTAATGCATTATAGTTTCTTGCTATATTTAATTCATGTTCAAAAGTATGTCCAGCTAACATCGCATGATTTGCTTCTATATTTAATTTAAAATCTTCCATTAAGCCATATCTTTGTAAAAATGCTAATGTTGTTGCTGAATCAAAATCATATTGATGTGTCATTGGCTCTTTTGGTTTTGGCTCTATTAGGAAAGTTAATTTATGATTAATCTTTTTTGTATAAGCTACTGCCATTTTATAAAGCCTTGCTATATTTTCTTCTTCAAATTTAATATCTGTATTTAAAAAACTTTCATATCCTTCTCTTCCACCCCAAAATACGAAGTTCTTACCTCCAAGTTTTTTACTTATATCTATTCCTTTTTTAACCTGAGCTGCTGAAATTGCATAAACATCTAAGTTAGGACTTGAAGCTGCTCCATTAACATATATTGGATTAGAATGTCTATCTGCTGTATTCCATAAAAGTTTAACACCTGTCTTGTCCATTTTTTCTTTCATATAATCAGTTATAACATCTAAGTTATGAAAAAATTCTTCTAAGCTATTTCCAAATGGAGCTATATCCATGTCATGAAAACAAAAATATTCAACTCCTAATTTTTCAAAAAATTCGAAAGCTGCATCTACTTTATTCATAGCAGTTTTCATTGGATCTTCTGTATTCCAGTTTCTTATATTGGTTGATTTTCCAAAAGGGTCTGATCCATCCTGATTAAATGTGTGCCAATAAGCTATTGCAAATTTAAGATGTTCTTTCATAGGTTTTCCCATTACTATTTCTTCTGGATTATAATGATGGAAAGCAAACATATTGTTACTATTTGGTCCTTCATATTTTATTTTTTTTATATTGCTAAAGTACTCCATATCTACACCTCTTTTAATTAGTTAGTTTTCCTATCTAACTTAATAATACATCCATTTTTTTCTCATGTCAATGTTTACATTTAAAATTTTTTAAAAATTTTAAAACTTTTCTTTATTTATAATTTTATAAAACTATTCCTTTTGAACTTTTTGTATTGCTATGCTATATTATTTTATGAGTACTTAAAGAAGGGGAATAAAATGGATAATAAGTTTAATATAAGAAAATTTAATATAGTTGAAATACTAAATCTTTTATTTAAGAAACCTAATATTTCTAGAATAGATATTTCAAAGCTAATCAATCTTAACAAAGCAAGTGTCTCTGAAATAGTATCTCTCTTAGTTGAGAAAAATTTAGTTAGTGAAATTGGTACTGGTAGTAGTAGTTCTAGCGGAGGAAGAAAACCTATTTTACTTAAAATCAATGAAAAGGCAGGGTGTAGCTTAGGAATTGACTTAGGAATTGACTATGTTAGTTTCTTACTTACTGATTTAAATAGAAATGTATTATTTTATGATTATTATGAAGAAATAATTAATAAAAATAATGTAATCGAAATTATTGTAAAAGTAATCACTTCACTAGAAAATGTTTTTAAAGAATATGAATACGGATTAATAGGTGCAACATTAGCTGTGCATGGTAGAGTTTTTGATAATAAAATTAAGTTTACTCCTTACTATGATTTAGATGAAATAGACTTGGTAGAAGATTTATCTTTGCTAATGCCTAATATTAACTTTTATATAGAAAATGAATCTAATCTAGCAGCTGTTGGTGAATTTGAAAATTCTATCGATCCATTAGATAATGCAGTAGTTATTAATGTTCATTCTGGTATAGGTGCAGGAATAATAATTAATAGCAAGTTATATACTGGGTTTGAAGGACACGCAGGAGAAATAGGTCATATTGTCCTTGTTCCTAATGGGAAAGAATGTCCTTGTGGAAATAAAGGATGCTTTGAACAGTATTGTTCATTGCCTGCTTTATTAGAAGATTTTAATAGTAAGTCATATTTAAAGATACGTACTATAAAAGAACTTTGTGATTTATATAATTCAAATGACAAAATAGCTGTGGATACAATAACAAAAAATATTGAACTTATGTCCATTGGAATATCTAATATATTTAATTTATTTGCTGCTGATAATATATTTATTCATAGTGAAATAACTCATTATATTCCAGATTATCTAACTTTAATTAATAATAAGATAAATACAATATTCTCTAAAGCTATTACCATTTTACCAAACGAATTAGATAACAAATCTAATTTGTTCGGAGGAGTAAATAGATGTATATATAACTTTTTCGAAGAATTTCTAGATATTATATAAGATACACTAAAATAATCCATAGCATTTTCATATTTAAAATATTATCTTTATTAACATAATAGACAATAGGTAGCTCTGTATAATTATCATTTTGTTTACTTTAAATCTTTCATAAACTCCTTTTTATACTTTGAAGCAATATATTGACTTAAATTTCTTATTTAACTGCTCTAATGCTTCTTTTAAATCAAAAAGTTTTTGTTTCTTTTATTGATACTTTTAATATATCAAATTATAAAAATTCTTTGTATTTTATCTATGAAATTATAAAAAAGCTAAAATATAAAGAGTAAAAATAAGTAGGATATTATATACTACTTATTTTTATTTTTCTAAAATTTATATATCCCTAATTCTATCTATTATATCTGAAATTTCATCATAATCTTCTACCCATATAATATTTATTCCTAATTGTTCAAAAGCTGTTTCATGTAATTCATTATTTATATTATTAAATGATTTAAGAATATCCTTATTTATATTAGTATCCTCTATGGATATCTTAAAATCCTTTTTTCTCATAATTGCATAATGTTTTCTAAGCTTATTTTTTCTATTACTTATTGATAGAAGCCTTCTTAAGTTGGGGTCTGTTAAAGATAATCCAATCATCAATGTTGTATTTTCCCTTAAAAAGTTTAGTTGAGTAATATTAGTCCAAGAATATGGATCATTATATAGGCTATGGTATCTATCTTCAGAAAATACTAATAATCCTTCTGATAATTGTTCATATTTATCAGGATTTCGTGGTAAAAATCCATGCACATGATAAATTCCTAGCTTGTCTGAAATTGAATAATCTAATTCACTATATAAAGAATGATATTCTATACCATGTTTATTAAAATTATCTTCTAGTAAATCATCAAAGTTATATGTAACAATAGCTTTAATTCCAGTTCCATTATCTTTTGCTAAACATAATTTTGAAATACTATTTAATAAATTTGAATTTCCATTACCACTATTAATATTTTTATATAATAATTGTGCTAAACTTTCTTCAAATGTCTCTCCTAATGCTGATTTTATAAGTGCAGATTGCAGTAAAGGGGATTTATTATTCGTTTCTTTCATTTTCTTTATAATAAATTCTTTTTCTTCAGAAGTTATGTTTATATTCTTTTCTTCTAATTCCTTCATTATCATAAGTATTAATAAATCAGACATTAAATCGTTCCAATCACCTATCCCAGCTTCCTTAGATACCCCTGCCCCTAAAAATAAAACTAAATCATCTCTACTATATATTTTTTTAAGTTCATTTATTCTTTCTTCTCTTAGTTTCTTCCATCTATCATTATCCTGATTTAACGCTTCAGTTACTAAGTCACTTACTAAAAATTCCACTACTTTCGAAAAATCACCATTTCTAAAATGATTAAATTTATTATCAATTTTACATAACTCATCCAATCCCCATACTTTCACCTGATAATTTATTTCTTCCTTATATATCATCTCCAATATGGATAACTCTTCATGAGTAAATTCATTTCCAAATACTAACAACACACTTTTTATAGGTAATTTTGAATCTTCTATTGAGTTATTTATATTTTCAATAAGCTCTTTATCCAATCTAAAGTAATCATCTTTATTTTTATGCAGCCTTACTTCTATAATTGTCTGGCCATTTAGTCCAGCTATCCCATCCGGTATAATTGCATTAATAACCAAAAACTTTCCTACTTTAATGTTTTTATTTAAAGCTACTTTATTTTCTTCCTCTAATTTCTTGTTTATAGAATTTAAAACTAGTGATTCAAAATAATACACAATATTATTTAAAGTTTTATTACTAGTAACATTTTTATTTTCACCATACATACTCTAGCACCCTTTTTCTTCATAACCTTATTTATATTTTGCTTTATTATTAAATTTATTATAAAAAAATCCTATAAAGTACTTCTAAAAAGTCTACTTTATAGGATTAGTTCAATAATATAAAAATCTTTATTCTATATTATAATTATTTACTTCTTCTCTTTGCTAATTCATATAATGTATGAACTGGAGCACCTGTTCCACCTTTTACACATAAATCACTATTACTTGAAGCCCAAGCTGTTCCTGCTATATCTAAATGCAACCATGGCTTATCTTGTACAAATGCTTCTATAAATAGTCCAGCAGTTATTGTACCTGCAAATCTTCCACCACTATTTTTTAAATCTGCTATGTCAGATTTAATTAATTTTTTATAATCATCAAATGCAGGTAATTGCCACATCTTTTCTCCAGTATATTCTGAAGCTGATTTTAATTCATTAAAGAATTTATCATTATTTGTAACTACCGCTGTTGTAGTTTCTCCTAATGCAACTAAAGCTGCACCTGTTAATGTAGCCAAATCTATAACTTCATCAACTTTTTCCTCTGTTATTATATAATGCACAGCATCTACTAAAGTTAATCTTCCTTCAGCATCTGTATTAACAACTTCTATAGTCTTACCAGCCATAGTTCCAATTACTTCACCAGGCTTATATGCATCCCCAGATATTAAGTTTTCACAAGCTGCTACAACTGCTACTACATTAAGCTTTAAACCTCTTTTTGCAATAATTGACATAGCGCCTATAACAGAAGCTGCTCCACCCATATCTGACTTCATATCTAGCATACTATCAGTTGGCTTTATTGAGTATCCACCTGAATCATAAGTTAAGCCTTTTCCTACTAATCCAAGAACCTTATCTTTATTATCCTTATCTCCAAAGTATCTCATAACTATAAGCTTTGGTTTTTTTGTAGATCCTTTAGCTACATTATAGAAAGCTTCCATGTTTAGTTCTTTAATTTTTTCTACTCCATGAACTTCTACTTCAAATCCACTTTCAGCCCCAACTTCAACCGCTTTATTAGCTAAAGTTTCTGGATAAATTACATTTGATGGTTCATTAACTAAATCTCTAGCAACTATAATTCCATTTGCTATTTCTTTACCTTCTTCAACTGCAGTTAATATCTCTGGAGTTGCTTCCTTAATTCCGCATCTTCCAATTGATACTTCTAATTCTTTTTCTTCTTTTTTATCAGTCTTATATTTGTTAAATGTATATTCTGATAAAAATGCTGCAATTTCTGCATTTTTAATTAACTCTTCAACTTCTATTGTTTCAGTCTTTGGAAGTCTTAAGAACACTGAGTTCACTTTTAATTCCTTAGCTTTTTTGATGGCTTTTGCAGTTGCTTTTCTTACTACATCAATAGTGAATTGTTCCTCTTTTCCTAATCCTACTAAAATAATTGTTTGAATTGATTCATTAGAATCTATTGTAAATGTATATAATTCTCCATCCTTACCATTAAATAAATTTCTGCTTTGTGCTAAAACAACATGTCTATTTATTTCTTCTTTTGGTAAGTTAATATTGTTTTCAAATAAATAAAATACTTTTACATCTCCTTGAGAGCATGTAAAGCCTCTATATGATATCTTCATTTAATCACCTCGTCTAAAACTATCTTTTAATCATAATACCACTATTATAAAATCTATTCAATGGATAATAATTATTATTTGTTTGAAAAAATATTTAATTCTAAGAATTTTTTTATTTTGTTGTATAAAAACTTTATTTCTGTAAATAATACTAATGTAGATACAAAACCTGTTTAATACAGGTCCCATCCCCCATTTATTTATAAAGCGCTTCGGCGCTTTTTTATTTTATAAATTATCTTAAGAATTCAAATATTTTATAGTATATAAAGCTTTCCTAAAATATTCTTTTATAATTTCTTTTCTAAATAGGTCAAATTTAAATCTATTAAACTTATTGTTTAAATATATCTTTAATTTATTTATCTAAAATATATAAAATTATGTAAACCTATTAATTTAAATGATATAATTTATAGTAAATTCTAATAATTTATGAAGGGTTGAGGAAAACATGAAAAATAGAAAGATAATAATACCTATACTACTATTGTCATTTATACTATTACTCAGTGGATGTTCAAAAATGGATAAAGCTCAAAAAGCTTATGATAACTACACTGAAAAATGGGTTCAAAGTGACTATTCAGGTATGTATCAAATGCTAACAAATGATTCGAAATCAACTATATCAGAAGAAGATTTTACTACACGATATACTAATATATTTTCTGCAATAAATGCTAATAATTTATCATTAGAGCTTTCTGGGGATAAAGAAAAATCTGATAATCAAATTATTATTCCATTTAATCTGACTATGAACACCTTAGCAGGTGATGTTACTCTTGAAGATTATAAATTAATATTAGTTAAAGAAGAGAAAGAATATAAAGTAAAATGGGATGAAAGTTTAATTTTCCCTCAAATGACTAAAGATGATAAGGTAAGAATAAGTACTATTCCATCAAAAAGAGGAAGTATACTTGATAAAGATGGTAATTCATTAGCTCAAGATGGAACAATTAATACAATAGGAATTTATCCAGCTAAATTCAATTCATCAGACATAGATGCTAAAATAACCGAAATAGCTAATATTCTAGATATTAGTGAAGAAAATATAAAGAATAAGCTTGAAGCAAATACTAATCCTGAACAACTTATTCCATTGGTTGATATATTACAAAATGACCCTAAAGTTCTCAAATTAATTAATAGAGACGATGAAGGAATATTAATTCAACCTAAATCTGGTAGAGTTTATGCAGGCGGTGAAGCCTTTGGACTATTAATAGGGTACATCGGAAGTATAACAGCTGAAGAACTTGAAGCTAATAAAGATAAAGATTATCATGATACAAGCCTTATAGGTAAAGCTGGCTTAGAGCAAGTTTATGAAGATACATTAAGAAGCAAAGATTCAGCTGAAATATATATAGAGCGTGGAGAAGAAAAAATAACTATTGCAAAAAAAGATGGTGAAGATGGAAAAGATATAAAAACTTCTATAGATTCTGATCTACAAAATAAAATATATAGTGAAATGACTGGTGAAAGGGGAGCTGCTACTGCAGTTAATCCTAAAACTGGTGAGATATTAGCTATGATAAGTGCCCCTTCATTTGATTCAAATGTATTTACAACTTATGTAACTAAAACTCAAAAAACAAAATGGGAAGAAACAAATAATGCTGATGAAATAAATAGATTTAATAAAACATATTCTCCTGGATCAACTATGAAACTTTTAACCGCTTCAATAGGATTAAAAAACGGTGTTATAGCTCCTAATGCTACAAGAGATATTAAGGGATTAGGCTGGCAAAAAGATGGGTCTTGGGGAGACTTTGAAATAACTAGAGTAACTGATCCTGGTAGCCCTGTAAATCTAAAAGATGCAGTTAATCATTCAGATAATATTTACTTTGGACAAGTAGCTCTAGAATTAGGTAATGAGAAGTTTATAAATGGAATCAAAGATTTCGGAATTGGCGAAGAATTAAGCTTTGAATATCCTATGCAAGAATCCCAAATTTCCAATGATGGAGATTTAAGTAGAGAAATTTTACTAGCAGATACCGGATATGGACAAGGTGAAATCATGGTTACTCCTTTGCATGTAGCTTTATCTTATAGTGCATTAGCTAATAATGGAGATATAATGCAACCAAGATTAGTAGTAAGTGAAAATTCTGAAGCTAAGGTTTGGAAACAAGGTGCAATAGCCAAAGAAAATTTACCAATATTAATAGATTCATTTACAGCGTTAATCAATGATGCTGGTGCAACAATTCCCGATGGCGCTGTACCTGGATTTAGAGTTGCAGGTAAAACAGGTACTGCTGAAATAAAAAAATCTCAAGACGATACATCTGGAACTGAAAATGGTTGGTTTGTATCTATTGATCCAGATATATCTAAAATTTCTATATCAATGATTATTGAAGATGTTAAGGATAGAGGCCATAGTCATGTAACTGTACCTAAGGTTAGAAATGTTATGGAATACTACCTTAATAAATAATGAAGAAGTGAAAAAATTAAGGAATGAAATAATTTTAGTGGAATCTCAAACATTTGTTTGAGATTCTTTATTGTATTTAGAATATCACAGGTTCAACATGTGGTGTTCTAAATACAAAAATAAAACTCAGCTTCCGCTGAGTTACTTCTCTACTTAAATACTACTTTATTATCTTCAAACTTATCGATTATAGCTAAAGACTCAACTCTAGCCCCCATGCCTTCTAATACACTTCTTCCTTCTTGAAAGCCTTTTTCTATAACTATTCCTACTCCAACTAAATTAGCCCCCGATTGCTTAACTATATCAATCATTCCTTTAGCTGCACAACCCATTGCTAAAAAGTCATCTATTATCAATATGTTTTCGCCTTCATTTAAGAACTGCTTTCCAACTCTAACTTTATATGTCTTTTTCTTAGTAAATGAATGTACCTCTGATTCATATACATCTTTATCAAGATTTAAGCTTTCTGTTTTCTTTGCAAAAACTACTGGAGCATAATTAAAGTATTGGGATGCTATAGCAGCTATTCCTATTCCTGATGCTTCGATTGTAAGAATTTTATCTATTTTTTCGCCATTAAATCTTTCTCTAAAAGCTTCCCCTACTTCATTTAAAAATTTTATATCCATTTGGTGATTTAAAAAACAATCAACCTTTAATATATTTCCTTCCCTTACTTTTCCTTCATTAAGTATCTTTTCTTTTAACTTTTCCATATAATTATCCCCTTTATTACTTTTCCTATAGTATTCTTAAAAAGCTTGTCCTATTTTATAATTCAAGTAATAAAGCCAAAATAAACTACATGGCAATAATCGAATCTTCGTAGTTAGGATATTTACGGTTTCCTAGTAGAAACACTTGAACCATATCTTCAAGCATATACGAATACTATATGTTTATTTTTTTATCTATTATAACACTATTGTTATATATTGCGAAGCAAAAAATTAAAAAATTAAGGAATGAAAAAATTAAGGTGAAAATCCTACAGGATTTTAGAATGGAAAGTGCTTGGCACCTATAGTTTAAGTTTTGCGTAACAAAACAACCTTAATTCTTTCATTTTTTAATTCTTTCATTAATAAATTGATTCGCAATTTATAACTAATATTCTAATTTGCATATTTTATGTTCTTCTAAGCTTTTTCTAACGTCTATTATTCTTTGATTACTTGAGCCTCTGAATCTCAATCCATCTTCCATCTTATTTTTATCAAATTTACCATCTACCAAGACATCTATATTATTAAGTAAATCTCTCCAACCATTTCTTTTATCTAAATTATTAATTATTTCTTCAAAAGTATATCCTGTATAGCTCCATACATTTAATTTATTTTCTTTAAAACTCTTTGCCATATATGCAAATTCCTCTGCTCTTTCAAAAGGATCTCCTCCACTAAAAGTAACCCCTTTAATCATAGGATTTTTGAGCACCTCATTAATTAGTTCATCCATATTACGTTCTTCCCCACCATTAAAGTCATGAGTATCTGGATTAAAACATCCTTCACAGTTATGCTTACATCCTTGAGAAAAGAATACCCTTCTGATTCCTGGCCCATTAACCAAACTTTCATAAGCTATTCCAGAAAGCCTTATAGTTTCTTTCATATATGACTACATCCCCTTTTATTTTAATTACTCTTTTACTTAAATTATTCTCTTATTTTAATTTTATCGTTATATTTCTCTATTATTCCTCTAGTTCTGTTTAATGACTCAATCACTCTACCCTTTCCTTCTTCTGTTAGATAATCTGCATCATTAATTGTAGATGGAACAACTTCATAAAATAATCTTCCATCTTTTTCGTACCAATTTACCCAAGTTGGTATATATGTTGGATATTCAATTTTAATTTCATTTGTTTTAATATTTTTACTTAGTCTTACAGATACTATAACTCCATCTTCCGTATAGGGATTTTCTATTCTTTCAGTTCTTTGACTTGATAAAAAGTTACCCATAGAATAAATTACAGCCGTTTCATTAGTTCCATCTTCTGATTTAATAATATCTATAGGTTGTAATGAATGTGGATGTGTTCCAAATATTATATCTACATTTTGATTTGCTAGAAACTCAGCTATCTTTATTTGTGTGCTATTAGGTTCTAATTCATATTCATCTCCCCAATGCATATAAAATATAATAACTTCTGCTCCATTATTTCTCATATCAAGTATTTGTTCCTTCATTTCTTGAAAATCTAAATCTAATGTATCTTCTCTAAATGTATTCATTAATGGATAGAGTTCTTCTGGTATAGTTGTACCATTTAACCCCCTAGCTCCACCTTCAGCAGCCATTGAATAACTATATGATATTATACCGACCTTAATGCCATTAACATCCTTTATTACATATCTATTGTCATTAGTACTTTCTCTTGTTCCTATTATATCAAAGCTTCTTTCCTTAAGAACACTTCTAGTTCTATTAAAACCTCGCACGTCTCTATCTAAAGAATGATTATTCATATTATTAACAACATCTACTCCAACCCACTTCATGGCATCTGCTAATTCATCAGGTGCATTAAAACTTGGATATCCTGAGTATCCATAATTATCTAATCCAGAAAGTGTTCCTTCCATATTTACAATAGTTAAATCTGCATTATTTAAATAATCTTTTACATATTGGATAGTATTTTTAAAATCATATGTATCACTTTGTTCATTATATTGAGTTTCTAATATTTCTTTATGTATTAAAAAATCTCCTGTAGCAACTATATCTATAGTCTTTATATCATTTCCCTCTACTTCTATATCTTCATCTTGGTATTCATTAGAGCTTATATTATCCGTATTCTCCATAGCTTTGTTATTAAAGTTATTTAATATTATCTCAACTCTAGGAATGAAAAATACACCTACTGCTACTATAATAAACATAGCTATTAATAAAATTATTCTTTTCCCATTACCTTTCATAATTCCCCCTATGTTATACACTTTTATATTTATTATATCCCATAAATATAAAAAATAGCATGCAAAACAATTAAATTTTGCATGCTATTTATAATCTTTATCTATTTACCTTAACATAATTTAGCCTTCCACCAGCTTTTATTACATCAATTTCTTTTCCAGTTAAGTTAATATATACATTAAAACTAGTTCCATTAGTTACATTCTTTATTCTAGCTTTGCCATCAATTAAAGCTCTTTTAATGTCACTTATTAAAAGTTCATCTAAAAGTTCTACCTTATCATAATCTACTTCTGCTTCAAATTCCATTGGTATAATTCCATTATTTATGAGGTTTGCCTTATGAATTCTTGCAAATGATTTAGCAATTACAGCTTTTACTCCTAAATACAGCGGTGCTAATGCAGCATGTTCTCTGCTAGACCCTTGCCCATAATTATTCCCAGCAACTATTATTCCACCATTATTTTCTTTAGCTCTTTTTGGGAACCCTTCATCAACTGTATTAAAACAATAATCTGATAAGTAAGGTATATTAGATCTAAAAGGTAATAGCTTTGAATTAGATGGCATTATATGATCAGTTGTAATATTATCTTCAACCCTAATTAGCACTTTTCCTTCTACTTTATCGCCTAATTCTTTATTTACAGGAAAAGGCTTTATATTAGGTCCTCTTACAACCTCTACATTTTCTCCATCTTCTTCAGGAGCTATGATCATTGAGTCATCTATTAAAAACTCTTTTGGCATTTCTATATTAATATTTACATCACATTCTCTCGGATCTGTAAGGACTCCATTTATTGCTGAAACTGCTGCTGTTTCTGGACTTACTAAATATACCTTAGCGGATAATGTTCCACTTCTTCCATAAAAGTTTCTATTAAAAGTTCTTAATGATACTCCTTCAGTTCCAGGAGCTTGCCCCATTCCTATACATGGACCACAAGAGTTTTCCAATATCCTTGCTCCAGCGCTAATTATATCTCCTAGAGCTCCATTTCTAGCTATCATCTCCATAACTTGCCTAGAACCAGGCGCTATAACTAAGCTTACATCTTTATGAACCTTTTTCCCTCTTAATATTCTAGCTACCTTCATTAAATCTTCATAAGAAGAATTTGTACAACTTCCAATAGCAACTTGATCTACCTTTATTTTACCAATAGATTCTACTTCCTCAACATTATCTGGACTATGCGGTTTAGCTGCTAAAGGCTGTAAATCATTTAAATTTATTGTTATTTCTTCATCATACACAGCATCTTCATCTGGTCTAAACTCTATCCAATCATCTTCTCTTCCTTGAGCCTTAAAATATTCTAGTGTTTTTTCATCGCTAGGAAATATAGATGTAGTTGCTCCAAGTTCAGCTCCCATATTGGTTATTGTAGCTCTTTGTGGTACTGAAAGTGTTTTTACACCTTCTCCACAATACTCAAACACCCTAGAAACACCACCTTTAACAGTTAGTCTTCTAAGAACCTCAAGAATTATATCTTTAGCTGTAACCATTGGTTTTAAAGCTCCAACCAAGTTTATTTTACATACTTTAGGAGTAGTTATATAATAAGCTCCTCCCCCCATAGCTAATGCTACATCTAATCCCCCTGCCCCCATAGCAAGCATTCCAACTCCACCTGCAGTAGGAGTATGACTATCTGATCCTATAAGAGTATCTCCAGGAACTGAAAATCTTTCTAAAAATACTTGATGGCATATACCATTACCTGGTCTTGAAAAATAAACACCGTATTTTGATGCTACCGTTTGTATAAACTTATGATCATCAGCATTTTCAAATCCTTGTTGAAGCATATTATGGTCTATGAAAGCTACAGATTTTTTTGTTTTAACTCTATCTATTCCCATTGCTTCTAATTGCAAATATGCCATTGTTCCAGTAGAATCTTGTGTTAATGTTCTATCTATTTTAATACCTATTTCTTTTCCAACTTCTATATTACCTTCAAGCAAATGATTTTTTAGTACTTTGTAAACTAAGTTATCCCCCATTAATTTATTGCCCCCTTTTATCTAATTAACTTTTTCTTCATTTAGTCTCAAGTATTCCTTATATATTCTAACAAGCTCTTTATCAAATAAACTTCTCTTTAATCTTACTGAAGTAGAGCGTACCATTTCTAATATATCTTGAGCTGAACTGCTGTCTAATTCTATTCCATATTCTCTAAATTTATTTATAATTCCAGCTTTACCAGAATGTTTTCCTATAACTATTTGCCTTTCTAATCCAACTATTCCAGGATCAAACGCTTCATAATTTTTAGGATTTTTTATTGCCCCATCTGCATGTATTCCTGACTCATGAGCAAACATATTGTCTCCTACAATAGCTTTCCATGCTGGTAATATTCTACCTGATGCTCTAGACACGTATTCTGAAACTTCTCTAAACATAGTGGTATTTATATTACTTTCATAATTGTAAACAAACATCAATGCCATTAAAACTTCTTCTAATGCAGCATTTCCAGCTCTTTCTCCTAAACCATTAACAGTTACCCCAACATGAGATGCTCCTCCCATTATTCCCGCAATAGCATTTGCAGTTGCCATCCCAAAATCATTATGTGTATGCATTTCTATATCAAAATTTGTTTGAGAACATAAATATTTTATATCTTCATTAATTTTAAATGGCTCCATTATTCCTACTGTATCACAATATCTAAATCTATCTGCCCCTGCTTGTTTTGCTGCTTCTATAAATTGAATTAAAAATTCCCTATCAGCCCTTGAAGCATCTTCTCCATTAACAGATATATATAACCCATTTTTCTTTGCAAACTCTACGGATTTAACCATATTTTCTAAAACCCATTCTCTAGAAGTTTTAAGTTTATGTTGTATATGAATGTCCGAAACTGATATTGATATAGCCACTGCATCTACTCCACAATCTATTGACTCTTCTATATCTTTTATAACTGCTCTATTCCAAGCCATAATACTCGACTTTTGATTTCTTTTTACAATTTGTTTTATAGCTTCCTTTTCATCTCCACCCATAGTTGGAATCCCTACTTCTAGCTGATCAACCCCAAGTTCACTTAGCATCGATGCTATTGCAATTTTTTCTTCATTTGCAAAAACCACTCCTGCTGTTTGCTCTCCATCTCTTAAAGTAGTATCTACAATAAAGACTTCTTTGCCATTATTTAAATTTTTAATAGACATAAGCTTCCCCCTTTAAATTTATTTATTACTTATTGCTAATTAACTAACCCCAATTTTAGATAATAATTCATAATATTTCAAAAATTATTAATAATTATTTTATCATATCCACTAGCTTCAAACAAGTAAAATAAGATTAATTATTATAAAAATTGCAAGTTTAAATAAATTTATTTCATTTTATGAATGTATTATATTTTAATAAGCTAAATCAACATAAAAAATTGCAATAAAATCAAAAAATCTTGCATTTATTTACTTACGCAAAAAAGTAGGGTTTTAAATAACCCTACTTTTATTTTTATATTTATAAATTTCTATAAAACTTTATAGTTATTTTGTTGCTTTCCAGAATGAGATATTCTATCTGCTCTCTCTTCAAACTTACCTGGTCCAAATCTTTCGTCAAGGCTTAAATATCCAGTTACTCTTGAAACCCCTTGAATATCCTTACTTCCACAATCCGGACACTTTCTCTCACTACTATTTAAATACTTTCCGCAACTCTTGCAATATCTTATATGAAAGTTTATTCCTAAGTAACTTATATTTGTACTTTTATATGCATAATTTAACATATCCATTATTGATTCCCCTGATGGACGATCATCTACCTCTATATAACTTATATGTCCAGCATTACATAATTTGTGATAAGGGGCTTCTATATCAATTTTATCTTTTATGGATATAGGATATTTGACAGGTATATGGAAGCTATTAGTATAATAATCCTTATCTGTTACACCTTTAATAATTCCAAAGGATTTTTTATCTTTCTTTATAAATTTGCCAGAAAGTCCTTCTGCAGGTGTAGCATAACAACTCCAATTTAGCTTTGTTTCTTCTGTTACTCTATCAATAAAACTTCTTATATGACTAATAATCTTAAATCCTAACTTTCTTGCATCATCATTTTCTCCATGATGATAACCAGTTAAAGCAATTAAAGTTTCAGCTAAACCAATAAATCCTATTCCCCAAGTCCCTTGCTTCAATATCGGCTCTATTGAATCCTCTTGAGATAGGCCTTCTGATCCCTTAAGTAACCCTTGACCAGCAACAAAAGGTAAATCCTTAACCTTAAGTTTCTTCAATACATTATATCTATGAAGTAATGACTCCTTTGCTAAATTTAATCTTTTATCTAAAATATCGAAGAAATCATCAACACTTCCATTTGCTTGAATTCCTATTCTAGGTAAATTAATTGTTACAGGAGCAATATTACCTCTACCTTTACATCCTGGCTCTCCATTAATATTCTTCATTAAATAAGTTCTACATCCCATAGTCGCAGGCATATATCCCATATCATAATACTCTTTATTAAAATCAGCATCTATATTCATAAATGTAGGGTTCATTCTCTTAGCTGCAACTCTACATGCTAATTGATATAAATAATGATATTTATCTTCTGGTTCTCTATTTACTCCTTCTTTAACTCTAAATATTATATTAGGAAATATAGGTTGTTCCCCCTTACCTAATCCCTTTTCATATTCTAATAAAAATATTTCACATATTAGTGCCGCATCTTCAGAGTTTGGTATACCTAAATTTATAGAACTAAAAGGAACTTGTGATCCTGCCCTAGAATGCATTGTATTCAAATTATAAACAACACCTTGCATTGCTTGATGTATCTTCTTTTTTAATCTTTCTTCTGTTAACTTTTCTATTCTATCTTTATCTAATCCGAGTTCTTCCAATTCCAATCTTATTTCTTTTCTTGTAGGATCAACAAATATAGCCATATCATTATCAAAATCCGGATGTGATTGTCCTCCAAACATATCATTTTGACTTGACTGAAGTAATATACACGAAAGTTCTGCTGCTGTCTCTATCCTTTTAGGAATTTTAATAGTTCCATAACCTGTATTAAATCCTTGTTCTAATATTTCTTTTGTTGGTATGTGTAAACAGTTAATAGTCAAGTTATAACTATCTAAATCATGATAATATAAATCTCCATTTTCATGTGCTTTCGCTAAATGCTTTGGCATCATAGATAAGTTATGCCACTTATTTGACTCTGATGCTATTCTTAACAATTTAGAGCTAAAGTTATTTCCAACATTAGCATTATCTCTATCAGTTTCTATACCTATTTTTTCGATTGCTCTCATTAAGTCTGATTTTATTTCTCTAACCTTAGTTCTTTCTTTTCTATAACTTGAATATGCAGTTTTAATATTTTTATAATTACTATCAATCAAAGATTTTTCAACTAAATTTTGAATTTCTTCAACCGTTATTTTTTCATTACCTGTTTCTTCTATATAATTTATTACCTTTTTTACAATATCTAATAATTCAACTTCTTTAAGCCTTTCCCCTATTTCATCTCCTGCTTTTCTTATTGCCGTAGCTATTTTAACTGAATTGAAGGAAACTTCTCTCCCATCTCTTTTTACTACATATAGCACTTATACTACCCCCGTTACACAATATATTGTATTAATTATAGTATTCATTATACGCTCTAAAAATATTCATTTCAAATTGTAATATAATTAGATTTCAATAGATTTACTTTTAATATATGGTGTTTTCTTCTATATTTACTTCTTTTTATGATTATATAAAGTTGACAAATAAAAATTTCTCTCAACAAAACTATATCAATAGTGATATAGTTTTTAAGTATCAGTATTGATATATAAATTTGCTATGATATAATAAAAATGTATAGATTTTTAAGATTTTGAGATTATAGAATTATATTAAATTATTTTATATTAGGAGGATTTTTATGCAAAAAATAGCATTAATAGTTGATAGTGCGTGTGATTTATCTCTTGAGACACTTAAGGAAAAAAATATTCATTTACTTCCACTTAGAATTACTTACTCTCATAAAGAATATAGAGATAAGATAGATATATCTGCTGACGAAATTTACGATAACCTAGAAAAAGAAGTTCCTAAAACATCTTTACCTAGTGCAGAAAATATGGAAGAAATTTTAGTTTCATTAGAAAATGAAGGCTATACTCATGTTATTGCTATAACTATTTCTAGCGGCCTATCAGGAACATTTAACTCAATAAGATTAGCACTAGAGGATCATCCTCAACTAACATCTTATGTATTTGATACTAAAATTTTAGCTATGCCTGAGGGCCTTGTTGCATTAGAGGTTGCTAATTTAATTAATGATGGAAAAACATTTGAGGAAATAGTATCTGAAATTCCAAAAATAAGAAGAAATATTACTGGATACTTTACTATAAACACATTAGAATACTTAAAAAGAGGCGGAAGAATAGGTAAGATATCTGGTACAATAGGAGAAATGTTGAATCTAAAGCCTATTGTAACTGTTGATGAAGAAGGTGTCTACTATACTGTATGTAAAGCTAGAGGAAGAAAACAATCAATATTAAAGCTTACAAATATATTAAAGGATGAACTTGCTTTAGGACCTTGTAAAGTTTGGGTACTTCAAGGTGGAGCTTTAGAAGAAGCAAAAAATTTCATGGAATCTCTGAAAGGCTTAAAAAATATAGTTAGTCTTGATATATCCCAAATAAGCCCTGCTTTAGGAGTACATGGAGGACCCGGGTTACTTGGCCTAGCAATTCAAAAGGTTTATTAATATGGATAATTACAACCTTCACCTAAGCAGTATAGAGGATATAAAAGAGGAAGAAAAAAGACTCCATGAAGAATACAAAAGAAAACTTTCAGAATTAAAAAAGATTCAAAAAGAAAAAGAATCTGTTGGTCAAGTATTTACTAAAGGTCTATTACCTATATATGTTCTTCATATACTTAGTATTGCTCCTTCAAATGGATATGATATTGCAAATAAAATAGGTGAACGTACAAACGGACTTTGGATTCCTAGTACTGGTGGTATTTATCCTTTACTAAAGAAATTAGAAAAAGATGAATATATAATTGGTGAATGGGATGATCCTAAAAAGAAATTTCAAAAAGTTTATTCCTTAACTCAAAAAGGAATAGAGGAATATGAATCTAGAAAACATCTTTTAAAGCCTAAGATAGAAGAGGCATTAAAGGTATTTAAAATAATTTATAAGGACCTTTATAAATAGTTACCTTTTTGTATTATATTTTTTAATTTTGCACAAAATAACATTATAAATTTTTAGGTGGTGTTATTTTGAAAGGTAAAATTATTGATTATAATTACTTTGAAGCTTTTGTAGCTTTAGAAGATGATACTGTTGTTAAAGTTCCACTTACTCAAGTAAGTGATTATTTAAGTGTTGGTGCTGTAGTTAATCTTGACTCTAATAATTTAAGCTGCAGCACTAGTAATAAACCTAAATTGACTCAAGATAAAATAGTGGATTTTTTTTAATAATAAAAAGATGCTTGATATTCAAGCATCTTTTTATTATGATACGCTTATTGCATTTACTGGACAACTAGCTTCTGCATCCTTAGCTTCATCTTCTAATTCACTAGGAACATCAGGATTTTTTGCCACTGCCTTTCCATCATCATCCATTTCGAAAATTGATTCACAAATTGATGTACATAATCCACATCCAATACAAGTATCTTTATCTACATGAGCTTCCATATTGTAATCTTCCTTTCTTTATTAATATCACTACTATTTTACCCATGAATATATATTTTATGTATTTCTTGCTAATACAAACCTTCAAAAATTAATGAATATAAATCATTATTTATTGCATATTCCTCTGCTATTCCTTCTTCTAAAGCTTCAGTTAAATCCACATTTATTGGAAGTTCTCCAATTAAAGGTACACCTAAATATTCAGCATGCTCTTCTGCTGATTTTTTACTAAACACTCTCATCTTGGTATCACAACCTGGACAATTTATATAAGACATATTTTCTACAACACCTCTTATTGGTAAAGGCATCTTATTTGCCATTGTTATTACCTTTTTAACTATCATAGATACCATATCTTGTGGTGTTGAAACAATAATAAGCTCTGTAATAGGGAAGCTTTGCATTACTGTTAAAGTTATATCTGATGTACCTGGTGGCATATCTATTAATAAATAATCTAACTCTCCCCATACTGTATCAGTAAATAGTTGAGTTAAAACACTTGTTACTATAGGACCTCTCCAAACAACTGGATCATCTTCCTTTGGTATTAGTAGATTCATTGATAGTACTTTTACTCCACCCTTTGATTCTACTGGATTATATTTAAAATTATTTTCATCAATAGGTTCAATAACTGCTCTTTTATTACTTATACCAAAAAATCTTGGCATTGAAGGACCTGTTATATCAGCATCTAAAACGCCGACTTTATATCCTTTTTTTCTTAATGTACTTGCTAATATCCCAGTAACTGTAGATTTACCTACTCCACCTTTACCGCTTATTATTCCAATTACATTCTTTATTTCACCATACTTAGGTAATAGCTTACCACAACCTTGTGCTCCAACAGTATCCTTTGAGCTACATTTATTTTTACTTGGACAAGTTGAACAACCTGACATAATACTTACCTCCTACCAGTTTTTCTCTACTTCTTTTGGAATATTATCTTTAGTATAAATAGAAATATTCCATTCCTTAAATTCATTTTCCCCGACTACATAGTAATAATACTCTATGTTATTTTTCTTATCTTGCACTGTTATATTACTCTTATATATAGTTGAATTATGTCCCCTATTTTTGATGTTTATAACAATATCAAAATCATTTTGATTGTTATTTACCATCTCTACATTAGGTGTAATATTTCTCGCTCTTGTGAGAAAATCCTCTATATCAGAAGAAAATATATATTTTAGACAATCTACATCTTCTTGCACGTCAATTCCAATCTTATTATTTCCATCATTAAGAACCTCTTTTTGAAGATTCATAACATCTAATATAGAATTATAATATATGTATTCAAAATCTCTAGGCTTTCTAATTATTGATAAATTTTGAAGAATCCCTTCATCCAATCTTTTAGAAACCGTAAAACTAATATCATCGTTATAAAAGTTTCCATCATATGCCCCGACTACATAATTAAAAGTCTTAACTTCATCACCAACTTTTATTTCAAATATGTAGTCTGGCTGTAAATCTGATTTTTTTTCACTAACCTTTGCCTTTGATAAAAGGTTATACATGTTTAATATAGCTTTATCATCAGTTACAAGAAACTTAAATGACTTATCTCTGACACTTTGAATACTTATAACCTCTACTTTTCCACTTCCTAAGTAATCAAAATAACCGTTATCGCTTTTAAATTTACTTTTTATATTATCTATCATCCCACAAGATGTTAAGCTAAATGACAGAATTATCACTAATATAGTAATTATACTTTTTATTGGCTTTTTCAATTATATCCTTCCCCTCTATTAAAAAGTCAATAGTATCCCTACAATAACTTATAGTTAATTAGGAGAAGCATTAGCTTCTCCTAACTATAAATAAATTATAATACTTTAATTCTTTAATAGCAAATCTTATTAAATGATTATTGAAAACTCTTTGATATATTATCAAAGACAACATTTATGCTATTTTTTTCTTTTCCTTTTATATAGGAATATTTAATCATAAGAACTTTTCCCTCTGAGTAATTTCTAAGATAATATTTATTTATAGTATCGTCCTCTTTTTTATTTATAATATACCAAGTACTATCATCCTCTACTATTTTTATATCATCTTTATTTATTGTTATATCATTACAAATAGATTCTATTTCATCATTTGTAATAGATATATTTCCATGAATATCTTTCCCATCAGTAAAATTAATATTTATATAACTATTGGAATTATCGTCTATTTCCCACCCTATTGGTAGTGAAATTTTATATTTCCCCTCTCTCAACAAATAAACATCAAATTCTTCTATATTATTATTTGAAATTGCAACTTTTCTTATATCATTTATAAATAGATTCTTCATACAGACTATAAGAAACATTAGGAATACCATTAGGGTTATTATATAGATTTTTTTCTTATTCATTTAATATACTCATCAGGATTTATAAGTACACCCTGCTATAGCACTCTATTGCATAGGTACTACAACAGTTGAATTTCTGAAATCATAGAACATTAACCAGCATCCCATTCCATCCCTAGTTTCATCATTAATCCAAGTTACAAATCCAGTCTTTCCTTCATAAGGTTGCTCATCTCTATTTTTCTTTCCTGGAATACCATAAACTATATATCTTAGATTTCCATCTTTATCACATTTATATCCAAGCATAAAGTGTCCATACTTTCTTATATATGGATAGTAATTAAGCATTGGATAATATGCTACTGTATATCTATTATAATTTGACATATTACACATTTCATGCAAATCATGAACAGGTACTTTATACCACTTACAATATTTTATTTCTTGATATTCCCCTCTGCAGTGCTCAAATCCATTGGCAATTCCCTCAAAGTATTCTCCAACACTTCCTCTTATTGTAAATACCTTCTGCTCCTCTTCTATATTATCTTCTATTTTTTCATCTATCTTCTCTTCGTATTCATCAAATTTATTCTTCTTATTGCCCCTGTTTAATGAATCCATTTCATATTGATTAATGTTTTCTTCTTTACTTTCAACTTGATTTTCTCCAATCTCTTGCTCAGTAAATTGATTATCTTCGTTAATAATCTCCTCTTCATCAATACTATCATGATTACCATCTCTTAATGAATTCATTCCGTAATAATCAATATCCTCAGTTTTATTTGCAAATGGGTTTTCTTCAACCTTTTGATTAATAAATGGATTATCTGCGCTAACAATCTCTACTAAATTAGTAGGCTCTTCTACAACTTCTTCTGATTCTTCTAAATGCTTTTCGTCTTCTATATTTATAGGATCAATACTATCAATTTCATCTATAATAGGTCTTTCACCTCTAATATCTTCATCTCTATGTTCATCACATTTCTTTTCTTTCTTCTTATCTTCATGATGTTTCTCTTCATCACACTTCTTCTTTTCATGGTATTTATCTTCATCCTTTTTCTTCTTTTCATCTTTCTTAATATATTCAATCTTATCCTTTATTTTTTCATGAGCAGATTTTACTATCTTGTAATTTTTCCAATTTTCACTTGGTTGTTCTCCATTTATGAAACCGCACATTATTATAATTGGAATTTTATTCTTCATCTTAGCTATTGCAGCTCCTGATACTTTATCATAAGATATTCCTAATCCTGCTATATCATCAACAGAATACTCCTTTGTTATTTCTGCCTTTCCACCATCGGAAATAGTAATTTTACCTAAGTCTACTATTTTCTTAGTATCTTTCTTATTGCATATAGCTAAAATGCAATAATCATCATCATCATTCCTTAGATTTTGAGCATAGAAAGAAATTTTGCATGTATCTCCTCTTGCTTCTATCTTTGAATATCCTGATAAGGTTTTGTCATTAGAATTAGAGTAGCCTCTTTCGTCTTCTTGTAAAATAATAAAATTTCTATACAACTTATTTAATTGTGACAAACCTCTAGAACCTCCACTTTACATTAATTCAATACATTATATGCATATCATATCTAAATATGTTAAAAATAAAACTCGTGAGATTATTTGATATTACACCAAATTTCTCACGAGTAAAATAATTACTATATTAAATCAAAATCTATCTTAAATATTGATTTATCTTATCTGACAAGGTCGCAAACTCTTCAATAGTTAAAGTTTCGCCTCTTCTTTTTGGATCAATATTAGCCTCATTAAATGCTAATTCCAAGTTTTCTTTACTTAATCCGATATTTTTCACGCCATTCCAAAGAGTTTTTCTTCTCATATTAAATGAATTTCTAATTATATCAAAAAATAATTTTTCATTTTCAACTTTAACTTTTGGCTCACTTAATTTATCTAATCTTATCACTATAGAATCAACTTTTGGTCTTGGTATGAAGCATTGAGGTGGTACTCTTCTAACTATTTTAGTATTACAGTAATATTGAACTAATAATGAAAGAGAACCATAATCTTTGTTCCCAGGATCTGCATTCATTCTTTCTGCAACTTCCTTTTGTATCATTATAGTTAATGATTTAAAGTTATAGCCTTCCTTTAATAATTTAACTATTATAGGCGTAGTAACATAATAAGGTAAATTAGCAACAAGCTTTACACTTTTTTCTTCTCCAATTATCTCATTAAAATTAACCTTTAAAGCATCCTTATGTATTAATGTAAATTTAGGATTATCTCCTATTTCTTGATTCAAGATAGGTATAAGATCATTATCTAATTCTATAGCTACTACTTTTTTAGCCTTATTTAACAATTGAGCTGTTAATGTACCAACTCCTGGTCCTATTTCTATTACTAAGTCATTTTCATCTACTTCAGCACCAGCTACTATATCTCTTGGAACTGAATCATCTATTAAAAAGTTTTGTCCTAAGCTTTTGGAAAACTTAAAATTATATTTTTTAACTAGCTCAGCCGTTTTTATATCTTGTATTTCCATTACTTTTTCACCTCTAAAATTTCTTCTATTTTTTGTATTGACTTAATGAATTCCTCTTTTGTTATAGAATATTTATTTAATCTACTTAACATCTGATTTGCATTTCCATATCCTATTCCTAGTTCTTTTCCTAGGATTATTCTTCTTCTTTTCGAATCAATATCACCTGTAAGTTTAAAATGGAACATATCTTCAGAGGTATATACTTCATCAACTACCTCTTCTGATATTTTTGCCCTATTTAAAGCTTCTATAATCACCTCTGGAATTGCATTTTCTACGCCTATATCATCACCTTTTATTCCATCCTCTTGGGCTATATAAGCATGCTTTATTCCCTTCACTCTTTTAGCTATTATACTTCTGATCTTTTCTCCTGCAAAATCAGGATCAGTTAAAACTATTACACCTTTTCTTTTTTGAGCCTCTTTTATTCTTTCTATAACCCTAGCATTTATTCCAAATCCACCAACTGCTATAACTTCAGCATCAACAGCTTGCTTAACAGCAGTTATATCATCTCTACCTTCAACAACAATAACCTCTTTAATCAAAATATTAACTTCCTTTCCGTTAATAAAAAAATCCTTTATTTATTACATCTAAGTAATAATTTATCCTTATATTCTTATTATGTCAAATTAATTAGAAAATAAAAGGATGCCCTAACTTTAGAGCACCCTCTTATTTTACCATTCCCCTGGATAAGCTAAAATATAAACAGGAACGTTATATTTTCTCCCCCAGTTATTATATGCTTCTGCTTCAGAATTTACATATACATCTATGATATTTCCTTTTATAGCACCACCAGTATCTGCAGCTACAGCTCTTCCATATCCCTCTACATAAACTAGACTTCCTAAAGGAATAACTCTTGGATCAACAGCTATAGTACTTATACCATTTGGATCTCTAACAGGTACAGTCCCTGTTGCTGTAACTCCACCACCACTATATGCAGTAGACTCACAATATATTACGCTCTTATAATTTAATAGCTGACCATCTCTACTTGCAAAGGTTTTTCTTGTTCCTTGTGCAACTACTTTATTAACTGGTTCTGCTACTACCTTGGAGCTTTTAACAGCTCTAGAAAATTCTTCACCATTTTTGTAAACTATTTCATAAGTGACTTCCTTTTCTCCTGAAGCTCCATCTTGTCTAACTTCTTCTAGTCCACTATCAAGGTTTGCATCTGTTTCAACTACTACATCAAAATCAATAGCCTCCTTGGCTAACTCTTTTTTCACCTCAACCTTAACAAGGTTAATTTTTAAATTCGATGTAATTTTCGTATTTAATGCAGGAGTTATCTCGTCTAAACCTTCATTAAATTCAATGCCTTGATTCTTAAGTTCTTCTTCTACTTCTAGCATTTCCTCAATAGTATCTTCTGCAGTGTCAATTTTTACTTGTTTATCTCCTACAGTAAGTTCTACTGAAACAGCTCTCTTAATAGAAATTGTATCTCCTTCAGATACCTTACTATTTAAAGCTGGTTGAACTTTGTCTTTAGGGTTAACTTCTACCCCGTTTGTATCCAACACATCTTTAACAGTCCCTTTATATGTGACAAACGTTTCTTCTTTACCGTCTATTTCCATTGTTACTGTCTTTCTCATATTTATGAACGTCACTGATAATATAATAGCAAATACTGCTACACCCATCAGTATTTTTGCCTTTGGACCGTTAGAAAAATTATTTTTCATGTATTCTTTCCATTTTTCTACCATCTACTTTACCTCCTTTGGCAAGAGCGTCTTTTGCATTATAATTGAATTAAACGCTTTTGTCAAATTAAGACCTCCTGCATTAATGAAACTGCGTATAAATGCATCATATGCATACTTAAAATATAAATTATAAATAATAGCAATTTTGCAGCCTTTTACAAAAAGTAGATACGTTCTTTATATGACTTTTCCGTGTATGTTAACAAAATAATGAATTTGTAATTTTTTTGAAGTTATTACTTTTTTATTGTACTTTATAAATTATTTCCAATCAACCTCTTAAAATTATCATTTACAGCCAAATTAACTTCTTTTGGGTTCAATTCCTTTATTATAGCAATTTGTTCTATTATATAAGCTATATAGTCCGATTTGTTCCTCTTTCCTCTATTTGGTACAGGGGCCATATATGGACAATCTGTCTCAACTAGTAATTTTTCTAGTGGGACATGCTTAACCACCTCTACTATTTTTTTTGCATTTTTAAATGTAACTACCCCTGTTATTCCAATATAGTATCCATGTTTTATACATTCCATAGCAAATTCGGTACTACCTGAAAAGCAGTGAACTATTCCCTTTACATTAGGAAATTCTTTAATAATTTCTAAAGTGTCTCCATGTGCCTCTCTATCATGTATTACTACAGGAAGATTTAGTTTCTCTGCAAGTTTCATTTGTTGTCTGAAAACTTTCTTTTGTATATCCTTTGATGGATTTTCGTCCCAATAATAATCTAATCCAATTTCTCCAATAGCGATTATCTTTTTATTCTTCTCAACTAAATCTAAAATTTCTTTTTCTACATCGTCATTAAATTCATTTGCATTTTCTGGATGTATACCTAAAGCTCCATAAATAAAATCATTTTCAAGAGTCAATTTATTAGCTTTTGATATACTTTCATAACTAGAAGCACAATTTAGTATACCTATAACTCCATTTTCCTTAATTTGTTTAAATACACTTTCTCTATCTTCATCAAAAGCTTCATCATCATAATGAGCATGTGTATCAAATATTACATATTTATTTTCCATATCCATTCCTCCAATTAATTCTGAAATTATTATAAATATTATTATATTACAAAAAACGATAGAATACACATTTTATCTTTATTTATATATATTATCCGTAGGCAAAAAAGGAGTCTGCTAAAAAACTAAGCAGACTCCTTTATGTTATTTATATACTGTTATACATTATGTTTTTTCCCTGCATTTCCGATGTTGTTGGCATGGTCACCTATTCTCTCTAGATTACTTATTAAATCTAAGAATATAACACTTGATGCTGCAGAACATGATTTTTCATTTAATCTCTTTATATTATTTTCTCTAAATTTCTTTTCTAGCTTATCTATTTCATTTTCTATTTGCTCTATTTCCATTGGAGCTGTTGGATTTTTACTATTATAACTACTAATAGCAACTTCAATAGCCTTAACAGTTTTATCAAATATTAGTGATAATTCTTCTTTAGCTTTATCTCCAAGATGAATATTCTTATTCATTTTTTCTACAGCTAGATCTGCTATATTCTCCGCATGATCCCCAATTCTCTCTATATCATTAATTACATGATATGTTGAACTAAATAATTTTATGTCTTCTTCTGGTAAATCAAGTTGTGAAAGTTCAACTAAGTAATCAGTTATATCCTTTTCTAATGCATTTATTATTTTTTCATTTTTATATACCTTTTCAGCTGATTCAGTACTATTTTCAGTAAATGCCTTCATAGCTAACTCTAAGTTTTCTTTTGCTTTAGTAGCCATTCTTATTGTTTCTTTAAGTACTTGTCCATTTGCTACTATAGGAGTTTCTAATAAATTCTTATCTAAATATATAGCTCCTTCTTTTTCTATTTCAGTATCACCTGGAAGAATCTTGTTAACTATTTTAACTAAATATGCTGATAACGGTAATAATAATACAGTAACTGTAATATTAAATATAGTATGAGCATTAGCAACTTGTCTTGCTACACTTGTTGGATCAGTTGATTCTACTAATCTTATAAATGGATTTATAAATGGTAAGAAAATTAATGCTCCTATTGAATTAAATAGTAAGTGTATCAATGCAGCTTTCTTTGCAGTTCTATTTGCTCCTAATGACGCTAATATTGCTGTTACGCAAGTTCCTATATTACAACCTAATATTACAGGAAATGCTAAACGCATATCTATTGCACCAGTTGTTGCAAGAGCAACCAAAATACCAGTTGTCGCTGATGAGCTTTGTACAACAGCTGTCATACCAAGACCAGCTATTAAGCCTAAAATACTATTATCTGCAACTACCATTACAAATTCTTTAAACCAACTCGCCTCTGCTATTGGTTTCATGGCATCTGACATTACGCCCATCCCCATAAATAAAATACCAAATCCTAAAGCTATACTTGCTATATCTCTAACTCTTTTCTTCTTGGCTATAAGCATTATTATAGCACCTGCGCCTATAAATAATGGTGCAATTGCATCTAAATCAAAAGATACCATTTGAGCTGTAATAGTTGTACCTATATTAGCTCCCATTATTACTCCTGTTGCTTGAAATAAGTTCATTAATCCTGCATTTACAAAGCTTACAACCATAACCGTTGTTGCACTTGAGCTCTGTATTATTGCAGTAACCAATGCACCCACTAAAACTCCTATGTACTTATTGCTCGTTAACTTTTCTAGTATTGATTTTAGGCCTTCACCTGCAGCATTTTCTAGACCATCTCCCATAAGCTTCATGCCATATAAGAATAAACCTAGTCCACCTATTAAACCTGTTAAAATAGCAAACTTGTCCATAAATTATTCTCCTTATAATTTAAATAATTTCAATTGTTAATATAAAGTTAATATTTTGTTAACAAAATTACTATACAACTAATAGATAAAATTGTAAATATTAAATAGTATGTAAAGTTATCCTTATTTTTAAATTTATCTATTTATTATAAGAAGATCTTTATAAAGCATTCATAGTTTATTTATTTTTTTGTCACACTATTGTCATATTATTAATGTATTATAATAACTGTAAAGTAGTTAAAGCATTATTATTTACCCCTAAAACCATCTAATGGTCCCTAGATTAAATTATTCCCCAAAGTGATTTAATCTAGGGTTTTTCCATTTAAATCATTAATTTCTTTCTTCCTTTAACCTCTTAACTTCTTCAAAGGCTCTTTTCTTATCAAGCTTTTTAAATAATATTTCTAATGATAAAACTTCTTCACTCTTCTTTTCTATATAGCTCCATATAGGCTCTTCTAAATCTAAAGAGTTTCTTATCTTCTTGCAAGTATCTGGCATAAATGGTTCTAATAAGTTAGATAAATTTGCAATTACTTGAACGCACTCATAAATCTTATTTTTAATTTCCTTATTACTCTTTTGTAATTTTATCTTTAATAATTCATCTTCAAGATATTTATTCATTTTTTTGACATAAGACATAATATCTAAAATTGCATTTTTAAACTTACCTTCTTCTATATTATCTCCTACATCAAAATATAGATTTAATATTTCATTTTTAAAATCATTTGATATAATTCCATTAGGTATCTTAGAATCATAATTTTTATTTATAAAATCAATTGTTTTATTAATAAAATTACTTAATGAATTAACTAAATCCCTATTTACTACATTTATAAAATCTCTCCAAGTAAAATCAGTGTCCTTTACTTCTGGAGAATTCAGCGCTAAATAATATCTAAACTCATCAACATCATAATTATCAACTATATAGTCACCCCATATAGCCCAATTTTTAACTGACGAGAAATTTTTCCCTTCTAACTTCATATATTCGCTTGATATAACTCTCAAATTAGGATTCTTTATTCCAATACCTGCTAATATAGCTGGAAATATTACAGTATGGAATGGTATATTATCTTTACCATGAACAAAATAAACTCTTGAGTCTTCCCCCTGCCAATATTCTTTCCAATCTTCGTTTCTTTCTTCTAAACACTTCATACTAGCTGTTAAATATCCCATTACCGCTTCAATCCAAACAAATATTTTTTTATCATCATATCCTTCTAAAGGAACATCTACTCCCCAATTAAAATCTCTTGTCACAGCCCTGTCTCTTAATCCTTCATCTAAATATCTCTTTACTATTTTTTGAGCATTTTCTCTCCAACCCTTTTGCCTAATTAAAAGTCTTCTAACATCATTTTCAAAACTTGAAAGTGAAAAAAATAAATGTTTTGTTTCTTTTAATATTGTTTCATTACCACAAAGCTTACATCTTTTATCTAAAAGTTCCTCTGAATCTATTATCTCCAAGCAGCTTTCACATTGGTCACCTGAGACTATTTCCCCGCAATGTGGACATTTTCCTTCTATATACCTATCAGATAAAAATTCATGGCAATTTTCACAATATGTTTGTTCTATTTCCTTTTCATATATATACCCATTATTATATAATTCAAGGATAAATTTCTTAACCTTTTCTTCATGATAATCAGAGTGAGTCTTCTCAAAAACATCAAAGGAAAATCCTAGACTATCAAAACATCTCTTAAACTCATCATGATATTTAATAGTTGCCTCTAATGGAGTTATTCCCTCTTCTTTTGCTTTCATAGTTACTGGCGTACCATGACAATCTGTTCCTGATAAAAATACAACTTCATCTCCCATAAGTCTATGATACCTAGCAATTATATCTCCTGGGAGCAATACTGCTATTCTTCCTAAATGTAATGGTCCATTTGCATATGGCCATGCGTTTCCTACTATTATATTCATAAAAAACCCCCTTATAAAAATTAGAAAAGTGAATGAGTGAAAAAGTGAAAGATTAAGGAGAAAACTCAGCTAAAAGCTGAGTTTTTATATAAACTTTTAATAATTCAATTGTAATTGAATTATATCCTTAACTTTTTAACTTTTCATTATTTCACTTCTTAACTATCTTACTACGCTTCCTGTTGGTAGTTCTCCTGGATTTACTACTTTTAATAAGCTATCATCATCTGTTGATGCTGCTAATATCATACCTTGTGATAATTCGCCTCTTAATGTTACAGGTTTTAAATTAGCTACTAATACCACATATTTTCCAACTAAGTCTTCTGGTTTGTAGTATTGTGCTATTCCTGAAACTACCTGTCTTTCTTCTCCATTTAAATCTACTTTTAGTTTTAATAACTTTTTAGCTTTCTTTATAGGCTCACATTCTAATACTTTTACTACTCTTAAGTCTATTTTCTCGAAGTCTTCTATAGTTATTTCTTCTTTAATTGGAGTTATTTCTCTCTTTTCTTCCTTTTTATTAGCTGCTAATTGTGCTTCTCTTAATGCTTCTAACTCTGCTATTTTTTTATCTACGTCTATTCTTGGGAATAAAGCTTCACCTTTTTGAACCTTAGTTCCAACTATTGTTCCATTAAAATCATTTAATGATTCAAATGTAATATTGCTTGCATTTATTTGCTCATTAATTTTCTTACTTGTATCTGGTAAGAATGCAGATAATAAAACTGATGAGAATCTTAAGCTTTCTATTAAGTTATATAAAACTGTTCCAAGTCTTTCTTTCTTATCTTCGTCCTTAGCTAATATCCAAGGAGTTGTTTCATCTATATACTTGTTTGCTCTACCTATTAATTCAAATATATTTTCTAATGCTTCTGGAATTCTTAAGTCATCTATAGCCTTATTAACTTTCTTTGGAGTTTCTAATGCTAAGCTTATTAATTCATCATCTATAGCTTCTTTTATATTATTGTTTGGGATTACTCCATCAAAATATTTTTCAATCATAGCTACAGTTCTTGATAATAAGTTTCCTAAGTCATTACATAAGTCTGAATTTATCTTCTTTATAAATATCTCATTATTAAATAATCCATCTGATCCAAACGGTATTTCTCTTAATAGATAATATCTAACTGCATCAACACCAAAGTTTTCAACTAATGTTACTGGATCAACTACATTACCTTTAGATTTAGACATCTTTCCCCCATCAACAAGTAACCATCCATGACCGAATACTTGCTTTGGCAATGGTAAATCTAATGCCATTAACATAATTGGCCAATAAATAGTATGGAATCTTAAAATATCCTTACCAATTAAATGTACATCAGCAGGCCAATATTTATCGTATAAATCTTTGTTATCACTACCATATCCTAAAGCAGTTATATAGTTTGAAAGTGCATCTATCCAAACATATACAACATGGTTTTCATCAAATGTTACAGGAACTCCCCAGTTAAAGCTAGTTCTTGAAACACAAAGATCTTGTAATCCTGGCTTTAAGAAATTATTAACCATTTCATTTTTTCTTGATTCTGGTTGTATAAAATCTGGATGAGTTTCAATATACTCCATTAACTTATCAGCATAATTACTCATCTTAAAGAAGTAAGCTTCTTCCTTTGATTTTTCTACTGGTCTACCACAATCAGGACAATTTCCATTAACTAATTGAGTTTCTGTCCAGAAAGATTCACATGGAGTACAATATAAACCTTCATATGATGATTTATAAATATCTCCCTTGTCATATAATTTTTTAAATATATCTTGAACAGCTTTTATATGATAATCATTAGTTGTTCTGATAAACTTATCATAGCTAATATTCATCATCTTCCATAAATCTTTTATTCCTGATACTATTTCGTCTACGTGCTCTTTTGGTGTTATTCCCTTTTCTTCTGCTATCCTTTGTATCTTTTGACCATGTTCATCTGTTCCAGTCAAAAACATTACATCATATCCAGTTAATCTCTTATATCTTGCAAGAGCATCTGCTGCTACAGTTGTATAAGTGTTTCCAATATGAAGTTTAGTTGATGGATAATAAATTGGTGTAGTTATATAATATGTCTTTTTACACATACCATTTCTCCTCCCTAACATTGTTATCTTCTTTATAATAAAAAAATCTCTATATAGGTATATTAAGACCTATATAGAGACGTATTATACGTGTTACCACTCTAATTCATACTTATTTCACAATAAATATCTCACTAGGTGAATTTAATCACCCTGCAATATAACGGTTGCTCCCGTATTCCTCTAACTGAATAGCTCAAGAAATATGCTCCAAGGCCATCTTCATAAAGATTCTTGCCGCTAGCTTTCACCTTACCTAGCTCTCTTTAGGACATTCTTTCTTTACTACTCTTCTTTTCATCGCACTTTTCATTTATTATTATGATATTCTATATTAAAAATACTGTCAATTATTTTTAGTATATGATTATTTATCAAACTTTTTCTTTATTAACTTATCAATCATTAATCTTGATAATAAAACCATAAATAAACTAAACAGCAATATAAATGTAAAAGTATTTTCACCAATTATAAATAATACTATAGCATTAATTATAAATAATCCCGTTCCTACAGATCCATAAATTTTACCTGCTAATTTATTTGAATACTCCCATGAATATTTATCATTTAATGAATACTTATGTTTATATCCTATTTTTGTATCTAGATATTTAGTTGAACTAGTTTCATATAGTCCTCCGAAGATAAACATACCTATCGGAATTATTTCTACTATCAATAAGTAAACCCAAAAACTCATATAATCAATCCTTATTAAACATATTTGTAATATTTATATTTTATAATAACAATAACTATATCTGCAATATATATTTATATATGTAGTTACTATTTATTTTCACTTAGTAACTACGTATTATAAATATAATTGCTAATCTAGTAGTACTTAAATTTTTATATAGACTTATAACCTTAAGTTACTTTTATATGCTAATCTTATATAACTTATATGCTATAATATTATAAAAAAGATTGGAGTTGATGCTGTGGAAAACTTTGAATTACCTCATATAGGCTCTAGAAATATTAAAACAGCCCTTTCTGTTTTAATTTGCCTTATATTTTGGCCAAATTCTCTTTTTGCTGCAATAGCAGCTGTGATCTGTGTTCAAGACACAGTAGAAAACTCAGTTAAAATTGGCCTTAATAGATTGATAGGAACTTTACTTGGTGGTATATTAGGCGTTATATTACTTTTTACAATAAATAAATTAAACTTAACATCATTTTCAACAATAATAACTGCTATTGGAGTCTCTTTAATAATTTATATTTGTAATTTAATTAAAAAACCTGCTGCATGTTCTATTGCTTCTATAGTATTAATTGGTATACTTATTTCTCAAAGTTATGATAACCCATTAATATATTCTATTAGAAGAACTGTAGAAACAGCATTTGGAATAATAGTTGCTATAATTATTAACAAATATGTTCATCCACCCAAAAATAAAAAGCAAAAAACAAATGAAAAATTAGAAAATACAAATAATAAATAAAAATAAATTTACTTACAAAAGATTAAGGGAGAAAATAATATGAATCTTACACTTCCTAAGGTTGGACTTAGGACTATAAAAACCGCCGTTTCAGTATTTCTATGCTTATTACTATTTCCTAACGAGCCATTCTTTGCATGTTTAACTGCTGTTATCTGTGTTCAAGATACAGTTGCAAGCTCAGTTAAAATGGCTATAAATAGAGGGCTTGGGACAATAGTCGGAGCAATTATAGGACTATTATTTTTAATTATTTGCAGATATTTTAAATTTAATATCCAATCTATAGCTCTAAGTAAAATATTAATTTATATAGCTATATCTATAGGTATAATAGTAGTTATCTATTCTTGTAACTTACTAAAAAAGCCTGGTGCAATTAATGTATCTTGTATTGCATTTCTTGGCGTAACTACTATTCATGCTTTTACAGACCCATTCTATTATGCAACTAATAGAATAATAGAAACTCTTTTTGGAATTTTAATAGCTTTACTTATTAATAAATTTATTTTACCACCTAAAGAGTAACTTATTAGTAATGTAAATGGACATATTAAGTTTACCTATCCTTTCCTTCAAGATAGGCTTAGATAAACTTAACTATGTCCATTTAGCAACTATATTTCTCTTGTTTGAACCTTTAAAAATTCTATTTCTTCATCATTCAAATAAGGACTTAACTTTTCAAATACAATCTTATGATAGTTATTTAACCAATCTCTTTCTTCATTTGTAAGCATTTCTATAACTACTCCATTTAAGTCTATTGGACAATATGATATTGTCTTGAATTTATAAAACTCCCCAAACTCTTCCGAATTTATGTCTTTTACAACTAAAAGAGTATTTTCTATTCTTATACCATGCTTTCCTACCTTATATACACCCGGCTCATTAGTTATTATCATCCCTGGCTTTAATACTGTTGAATTTCCCTCTGGTCTTATTCCTTGTGGTCCTTCATGAACATTTAAGAAATATCCAACACCATGACCAGTTCCACATTTATAATCTATTCCATAATTCCATAAAGGCCTTCTAGCTAATATATCTAAATTAACTCCTGTAGTACCCTTTAAGAATTTTGCTGTTGATAAAGCTATGTGCCCCTTTAATACAAGAGTAAAATCTCGCTTTTCCTCTTCAGTAATATTACCCAAAATAAAAGTCCTTGTTATATCCGTTGTTCCATCAAGATATTGTCCACCAGAATCTACAAGAAACATGCCTTCTTGTTTTATCTCATAGTCAGTTGCTTCTGTTGCTGAATAATGCATCATGGCTGCATGTTCTTTATATCCTGCTATAGTTCCAAAACTATCTCCCTTATAATTTTCACCCTTAGATCTAAATTCAGTTAACTTTTTACTTGCTGATATTTCAGTTATTTTTTCTTTTCCTAGATTATCTTTTAACCACTTTATAAATTTAACCATAGCAACGCCATCTCTAACCTGAGATTTTTCTGTATTTGCTATTTCAACTTCATTTTTTATAGCTTTTAATTTTGTAGTAATATTCATCTCATTTATTACTTTTACATCACTACTCAAACATGAGTATATCTTAGCATTTAATTTATTTGGATCTATTATAGTTCTATCCTCTATTAATTTTACATGTTCTTCTATTTCATCATATTCATATATTTCAAAGCCTTCATTTTTTAACTTTTCTTTTGTATTATCATCTATCTTAGCATTATTTATATATAAATTTGCATAATTTTCATTGATAAGAACATAAGAAAGTGCAACTGGATTAAATTTAACATCATTTCCTCTTATATTACAAAGCCATGCTATATCATCTAAAGAAGATATTATATAATTTTTAGCATCTTTTTCTTTCATATGTTTTCTAACTTCTTGTAATTTCTCAGAAGCATATTTGCCAGAATAAACTTCCCCATGTAAAAAGATTTTACTTTTAGGTAATTCAGGCCTTGCTTCCCAAATATTCTTTAATAAATCATTATCCATATTAATGCTAAAATTATTTTCTTTAGATATATCTAAAAATCCCTTGTATTGATTAACTGAAAATAATCTTCCATCAAATCCTAAAGTTTTTTTAGATTTAATATTTTTCTTTATCCACTCTTCAATAGTTGGATATCCTGGCGTTCTCATTTTCATAAGTGAAATTCCACTTCCATTAAGCTCTCTTTCAGCCTGAATAAAATATCTACCATCAGTCCATAAAAATGCCTCTTTTAAACCAACCAAAAGTACTCCTGCTGATCCTGTAAAACCTGATATAAATTCTCTTCCCTTAAAATGCTCCGCAACATATTCACTTTGATGTGAATCGCTACTTGGAATGATATAATAATCTATGTTCTCTTTTTCCATAGCTTCTCTGAATTTTTCTAAATTATTCATATTTGCCCCCTTAATAAACTTAAGATCTGTTAAGTTATATATTTTTATAAATAATATTATAGCCATATATTTCATGATAATCTATATATTCATTTAATTCTAAATATATTGTATTTTCTGAAAACTTATTGATTTAATTAAATTTTTTTTATATAATCTATGTATTGCATAAAAAGGGGGAGACTTATATGGGAAATGTATCTAAATTTAAAGACTTTTTAGTAGAAGCTAAGAGAAATACTTATGCTTCAAAAGCTAAGAAAGAAGAATCTTCTAGACCAAACTCAAAAGACTACGCTTATAAAAAATATAATTATTATTACCTTGATAGTCATGTTGGAGATAAGGAGTTCATAGGCGAGGAATTAGTTTGGCACAACGAAAAGGTCTGCTGGGGTATGAATTACAAGGGACAAGTTCTTGTTAATGAAACACCTTCTGGGTTTAATAAGTTTTTAAGAAGCGCTTTAAAAAACGTATCAGAAGATTCTCCATTCAGAGGTCCAAAATATTTTAAAAATGAAGACTTTATTTATGAATGTACTTGGGATGGAGATTTATCTTCATTTAATGGAGTTGAATCAATATCTTATAATGGAAATGAAATATTTAAGCTTTATTTTCATGGTGGAAGTCTTAAATAAATATTTTTAAATTAAAATGAAGCTCTACAAGCAGATATCTTGTAGAGCTTCATTTATTATATATTTAATAATATCAACTTTGCCTATATCTTAACTACGTCCTAGTTCATTAATCTTCTAAATCAATTTATAATTTTCTATTTTGCTTCTTCAACCTTTTTACCTAGTATTTGTACTCCTAAGAACACTGCTATTATAGATATTGGAAGCACTATATACCATTGCAATCCAAAACCTGCTGGTATATATCCAAATAAAATTGTTATAGCTGCTATAAATAAAGCATACCACATTTGAGTATTTACGTGAGCTATATGATTACATCCTGCCCCCATTGATGAAAGAATTGTAGTGTCTGATATCGGTGAGCAATGATCACCAAAGATAGCTCCAGTTAATACTGCACTTGTACTAACAATTACATAACTCATGTCTGGGTTCATCGAATATGCTAATGGTATTGCAAGCGGCATCAATATTCCCATAGTTCCATATGCAGTTCCTGTTGCAAATGAAATAATAGCACCTAGTATAAATATAAGGCTTGGAAGTAAGAAGTTAGGTAATGATCCTGAAAGTAATGAAACTAAATATTTTGCTGTTCCTAGATCTTTTATTACAGAACTTAGTGACCAAGCTAGTAATAATATTACACCTGTTATTAATAAAGGTTTCATACCATCTATCCATGTATCTATTGCTTCTGAAACTGTAAATATTTTTTTAGCTACTCCCATTATTATTGACACTATACTTGCTACTAATGCTGATTGGAACAAAGCAACTGATGCATCTGATGCACTAAAAGCTTCTTGTATTGCTTTAAATGATAATGGTGAATTAGTCATTATTCCTTGAAGGGCAACGTCCTCTCCCCCCATTATTGCGGAATAACCACTAAAATAGAAACAAAGTAATGCAGTTATAACTAGCACACCTATTGGAATTATCGCATTCCATATACTTAGCTTTATCCCTTCCTTTGGTTCAAGCTCATCATGATCCATATTAGAATCTGATGCAACTTCCTCTTCTTCAAAACTTAAGCCTCTTCTTCTTGCTTCTACTTCTGCCCTATACATAGGACCAAATTCCTTTAATAATATTGAAGTAATAAATACAAAAACTAATATTAGTATATTATAGAATCTATAAGGTATTGTTTGTAAAAATACTCCAAAAGCATCAACCTCTTGACCTATTCCATTAATAAAAGCATCATTTATTAAGCCAACTTCTAATCCTATCCATGTAGATACAATAGCTAATCCAGCAATCGGAGCTGCTGTTGCATCTATAATAAATGCTAATCTTTCTCTTGATATCTTCATTTTATCTGCTACAGGCTTCATAATAGGACCTACTATTAATGAATTAGCATAATCATCAAAAAACACAGCTAATCCTAATAAAAGAGTAACAACTTGAGTACTTTTTGCAGTCTTAGCCTTTCTTGCTAGGGCTTCCGCAACTGCCTTAGCTCCTCCCATTTTAGCAACTAAATGTATAACTCCACCTATAACTAATACTTGAAGAATTATACCAGCATTCCACGGATCAGCTAATGAGTTTAAGATCCTGGATACAAAATCTAAAAATGACTGTACGATAGCACTTAAAAATGAATTATCTACTAGCTGTACTAAGAAAGTTCCTGATAATGTTCCAATAAATAAAGATATAATTACGTTCTTTGTTAAAAAAGCTAATACTATTGCTACAACAGGTGGTATTAAAGTTAGTAACCCATAATGGTTTGCATTAGATGTAGCTGTATCTACCTCTGCAGCAAAAACTATTGATGTTGATAGTAAAGTCATCATAATAGTCATTAATAATACTTTAATACTTTTTTTATTATTCATATTTACTCCCCCTTAATATAGTGTTGTAAATAATTAAAGGGCAGAAATTAAAAAGAGCCTTGAGTTTTCACTCAAGGCTATAAATATACTCTAAACTATAATAGAAAAAAGTAACATTCCTCAAGCGATAGCTCACCACAAAATAAGTTTGTGACAGTGTTACATATATTTTATGCAACCCCAGCCATATGATTTTAAAGCATCAATCATACGCTTCGGCGATATTTCCTTTCCTATTAAATCACTGTGCTTACCTCATTAATAGTACTCTTAAGTATCGCGCCTCTACCCTTGTCGTTATTCACATTTAATTTATACTAATATTATATAATTATCAACTTAATAAATCAACCATAATTATTAGTCCTAATTTTTAATAATCCTATTTATCTGCCATAAAAGCTTCTATTTCCTCTACTGTTTTAATCATTTCTTTTGTTAACACTTCATTTCCATCTTCAGTAATTAAAACATCATCTTCTATTCTTATACCAATACCTTCATTTTCGATGTATATTCCTGGTTCAACAGTATATATCATTCCAGGCTCAAATGTAACATCTCTATTTTCTAACTCTATGTCATGGGTATCCATTCCTAAACTATGACCTATACTATGATAATAGAATTTTGATACATCATCTTTTTCTGTCATTAATCCAAGTGAAATACATTCTTCTGAAATCCAATCCTTTGCCTTTTTATTTAAATCAACAAACTTAACTCCTGGCTTCATTTCTTTAATAACTTTTTCATTTACTCTAAGAACAGCATTATACACTTCTTTTTGCCTTTCAGTAAACTTACCGTTGATAGGAAATGTTCTTGATATATCTCCATTATAATATTTATATTGAGCACCCAAATCAAATAATATTAAATCTCCATCCTTTAATTCTGAGTCATTAGTTACATAATGTAGCACTGTAGCATTTTTTCCAGCTGCTGCAATAGTTTTAAAAGCAAAATCCTTTACTCCATTTTTCTTGCAGATGAAATCAAAATATGCTTCTAGTTCATATTCCTTAATCTCAGACTTAGAATTTCTCATTAATTCTTTTACGCCTTCTATTGTGATATCTATTGCTTTTCTTATTCTACTGACTTCTTCATCAGTTTTAATAAGCCTTAGATTTCCTATAAGCTTAAAAGCATTTTTAATATTTATATTATAATATTTATGTTTAATTTCATTTATATACTTATATGATGTATTTCCAGCCTCTAGGTCAAGATATATATTTATCTCTTCTTTGTTAAGAACTACTTTTTCTATAAAATTATTAAATTCTCCAAGGTATTTAACATCTTCAATCATACAAATTTGAGAGACTTCTTCTTTTCTAATAGTCTTACCCTCCCATTTTTCTGCAATAGGATCAACTTCTTTTATAAACAAATATTCATTTGTTTTACCATTAATCTTAGATAAGACTAAAATATGATTTTCTTCATCAATACCAGTTAAATAATAAAAGTTTCTATTTGGTGTAAAAGGATATTTTTCATCTGCAGTTTTCTTTGGAGCCTTTCCTGCAAATAAAATCAGTAAAGAATTATCATCAATACTCTCTAATACCTTACTTCTATTATTCTTATAGAATTCCTTATTCATAAATTCACTTCCTCTTTTTTATTCCATAGCTAACACTTTAACACTAACAACATTAGGTAATGCCCTTAAAGTATTAACTAAGTGTTTTAAATCCTTTTTCATATTAGATATATCCAACGTTATGGTTACATTTGCAGCCATATTTATAGGTATATCTTGATTTATTGTTAATATATTTCCCTTATTAAAAGCAATACAATCTAAAACTTTAGATAAAGTTCCAGTTTCATGAGATAATAGTACAACTAAGGTTATCTTTTTACTATTTATCCCCTCTGACATAGGAAAAACATAATCCTTATATTTATAAAATGTACTTCTACTTATTCCTGTTTGCTTTACAGCTTCACTTATGTCTTTTGCTCTTCCCGTAAAAAGACTTTCTTTAACTTCTAAAACCTTTTTAAAAACTTCCGGTAGAACTTTACTACTAATAATATAAAACTTTTCTGAAGCCATAACATCACCTGCCCCTATATGAAAATTAAATAAGCTATATAATTAATAATTATATAGCTTATTTAAAAGAAAATACATATTATTCGTAATGTTTATTTTTTATTATATTTATATATGAATCTTATTTGACTTCTTAACTCTTTCTATAAAAGTTTTTATTAGCGAAACCAAAATAGATATAACTCCTCCTAATGCAAAGCAAAGCTGTATGTTTCCAACAAATAAACCAACTAATACTCCAATTCCTACTCCATATGCTAAAAATATAGCTAAGACTTTTATTTCTTCATCTGACAAAAATAATCCGTCATTCCACTCCATCTCTTATCCACTTCCCTCCTTTATTTCTATAAATTTATTATAGAATATTTTTTACATTAACTAGTTACAAAATTATTACGTATTGTTTAAAAATTATTAATTATTCTGTATATTTTCCCAAATTATAATAAAAGCCTACTTACAAAAAAAACTGCAGCTATTATTGCAGTTATATCAGCTAGTATTGCTGCCCATAATGTGTGCCTAATTTTCTTAATTTGTACAGCTCCAAAATAAACTGTTATTGTATAAAATATAGTTTCTGTTGTTCCCATAATTACTGAAGATATTAATCCTATAGTAGTGTCTGGTCCATATGTCTTTAAGATATCTGTTAAAATCCCAACAGCACCACTACCCGATAATGGTTTAACTAATACTAATGGAATAACTTCTTTTGGTAGACCAATTAATCCACCTATTGGAGCTATCATATTATTTAATATATCTAATAACTTTGCCTCTCTAAATATGTTTACAGCTATAATCATAGCTAATAAGTATGGAAATATGTTTAAACAAACTTTTAGTCCATCCTTTGCACCTTCTATAAACCATTCATAAACCTTTCGTCCCTTAAACATTCCATAAGTAATAATTATTATAACTATTATAGGAATTATACTTTTCGTTAAATATTGAAACATCTGAAGACTCCCCCTTTTAAAAATACCGCTGTAGTATTTTGCAACAAATAACTCCCATTACTGCAGCAATAGTGCTTGCTAACACAGCTGGCATTATTATTGCTCCTGGATTACTTGATCCACAAGCTGCTCTTATTGAAATTACAGTAGATGGAACTAGCTGTATGCAAGCTGCATTCAAAACTAAAAAAAGAGACATATCATTTGAAGCAGTTCCTTTTTCTTTATTTAACCTATCCATTTCTTGCATAGCTTTAATTCCAAATGGAGTTGCTGCATTTCCAAGTCCCATCATATTAGCAGTTATATTCATTACTATTGCTCCTAAAGCCTTTTCATCTTTTGCTGCTTCTTTAAATATTAACTTTAAAATAGGTCTTAAAATTTTTGCCAATTTGTTAGTAAACCCACTTTTTTCAGCCACTTTCATTACCCCACACCAAAAACACATAAGGCCAACTAATCCTATAATAAGAGAAACTGTTGAGTCAGCTGAAGATATTATAGCCTTAGATATCACCTCTCCATTTCCTGTGAGTAACCCAATTAGCACTCCTAAAAATATCATTCCGAACCAAATATAATTTATCAAAATCTCACCTCTTATGAATTACTTATACAATATATGCCTTGCATCTAATATTTATTAGTGATAGGATAAATATATGTAATATTAATTATGTTTATATACATAAAGGAGACGAATTATGAAGGAATCTAACTTAAAAATAGCTCAAAAAGACATTGATGACGCCTTAAAAACAGTAGAAGATATAGTAAGTGTGCTAGATAACACTGATCTTCCTAAAAATGTATTAAAAGAAAAATTTGTTACATTAACAGAAAAAGTTCAGGAATTAGAAAATATATTAAAAACTGAAGGAATTCTTTAAATTTATAATAAAACAAAAAAACAACTTCATTTCTGAAGTTGTTTTTTTGTAACCCATAACTCACATTCTCTTATTGATTAGATAACCCACTTCTAATCAGACCATACACTATCATGCTTTCTCATACACATAGTCGAAATTGAAAACGTTTAATAATATATTAACATAATTATATCACGATTTCTATTTTGTGGCAATATATAAAGGTATAAAAAAGTAGGAATATTGAAACATATTCAATATTCCTAATTAAAACTTTACTTACAACTTTCTCTTTCTATAAGTTGATAGTCGAGAACATATTGTGATTCTTCTAATTCCTTTTTATTTAACATCTTTATAAGCATTCTCATTGCTACTGATCCCATATCATAACTTGGTTGCTTTATTGTTGTTATCTTAGGATAGAAAACTGAAGAAACTGCATTATCATTAAATCCTATAACGCTTACATCTTCTGGAACTCTTTTACCACGCTCTCTCAATGCATTTATTACTCCCATAGCAATTTCATCCGAAGCACAAACTACTGCTTCATAATTCTTCTTGCTGTTTTCGAAATACTCAATTGCTTCATATCCAGTCTTAACTTTTAATCCTTTAGTATAAACTAAATCCTCATCTACATTAAGACCTTTTTCATTTAGAGCCTTTTCATATCCTATGTATCTATCTCCCCAAGCATTCATACTCTCTTTCTTGGCACCTACATATGCTATGTTATTTAATCCTTTGTTTAATAAATAATTTGTAGCTTCCTCTAAAGCCTTTACATTATCTATTATTACACTTGGTAAACTTTCCTCTTTATCTTTAGATTCAACCAATACTGTAGTCAAATCTAATTCATTTATGATATTTAAAGTTTCTTCTTGTAATGATGAACTCATATATATAACTCCATCAACCATTTTCTCTTTAAGTACTCTTAAATATTCCTTTTCCTTTTCATCGTCGAAATCAGAGTTACATAATATAACGTTATAATCATATATATTAGCAACATCCTCTGCTCCTCTAACTATTTCAGGATAAAAACCACTTGAAATATCCGGAACTAAAATACCGACTGTTTTTGTCTTTTGCGTCTTTAAGCTTCTTGCTACTATATTAGGTCTATATCCAAGTTTTTTTATAGCGTCTAAAACCTTCTTCTTTGTATCTTCATTTACAACATCTATATCATTTAAAACTCTGGAAACAGTAGCAATTGAAACGCCCGCTTCTCTAGCAACATCTTTTATAGAAGTAGCCATACCAACATCACTCCATTTTTCTTTATAATCTTTTATCCTATTCTAACTATATATTATACTATTTGCAAATAATTAATACAATATTCAAGGTTTCTCTTTATAATAATTTACTATATATTTGCAATAAAGATGTCATATTCGCCTAAAACATACTGTCAAATAATAGCATTTAAATAAAATTAGAATCTTTTAACTATTTAATCAAATACTATACTTAATTATATAGTAATTGAAAATATAAATTAGAGTTAAAAAGTTAGAAGCTTAATGAAAAACCTCTAACTTTATTAACTTATTTTTTAAATTTAATTCATTACTTCAACTGTCATATTTAACTTTTCACCATTTATAACAGTTTCAGTATAATCTACTTTTTCATTAATAACAATTTCTTGAGTTAGTGTTTCTCTCTTTATTACATCAGAATACTTGTTAATAACACCTATTAGCATATCATTATCCGCAACGAATAATTTAATCTTATCTGCTACTTCAAAACCTTTTTCTTTTCTCATGTTCTGTATCTTTGATATTATTTCTCTTAGGTGTCCTTCTTCTCTTAATTCTTCTGTGATAGTTGTATCTAAAACAACACCTATTTGACCCTCACCAGCAAAAGCATATCCTTCTAATCCTTGCATTGTTACTAAAACACTTTCACTATTTAAAACTATTTCTGTTCCATCTACTACTATAGTTTCAGTACCACCATTTTGAAGCTTTTGTGCTAATTCCATTTGATTTCTTGAAGCTATTTCTTTTCTTATTCCTGGAATTAATTTACCATACGCTCTACCTAATACAGGTAAGTTAGGTTTAATTTCAAAATTAACATATTGTGATAAGTCAGCACCAAACTCTACTAATTTTATATTAAGCTCATCTTTTATAATATCGCCATAGTATCCTGGTATTGCATCTGTTGATAATAGCATCTTTGAAAGCGGCTGCCTATTCTTGATATTAGCGCCATTTCTAGCACTTCTTCCAAGTTTAACAATTGTGTAAGCTAAATCCATTTCCTTCTCTAGATTTTCATCAATAGCACTTTCATCTACAGCTGGCCATGAACATAAGTGTACGCTTTCCACAGCAGATTTATCTAATCCAATAACTAGGTTTTGATAAATTTCCTCAGTTATAAACGGTACAAATGGAGCTGCAACTTTAACTAAAGTAGTTAAAACTCTATATAAAGTAACATAAGCGCCAATCTTATCTTCTGTTAAATCTTCTGACCAATATCTAGCTCTATTTCTTCTTACATACCAGTTTGATAACTCATCTGTAAATTCTTCTATAATTAATGCAGCTTGAGTTATTTGATATGAATTTAAATTGCTATCTACATCCTTAATTAATGTATTAAGCTTTGACATTATCCATTTATCCATTACATTTTCTGATTTGAAATCTTTATAATCTAATGGATTAAATTTATCTAATTCTGCATATAAAACATAGAATGAATATACATTCCAGAAAGTGCTTAAAAACTTTCTTTGAGCTTCTGCTACATCATCAATAGAGAACCTTGTTGGAAGCCATGGGGCACTTGCAGTGTAGAAGTGCCATCTTGTTGCATCTGCACCTTGTGCATCTAAAACTTCAAATGGATCTACAACATTTCCCTTTGACTTTGACATCTTTAATCCCTTTTTATCTAATACGTGTCCTAAAACTATACAGTTTTCAAAAGGATTAGTATCAAATATAGCTGTTGAAATAGCTAATAATGTATAGAACCAACCTCTTGTTTGATCAACGGCTTCTGAAATAAATTGAGCTGGGAAATTCTTTTCAAATAGCTCTTTATTTTCAAATGGATAGTGTAACTGTGCAAAAGGCATTGATCCTGAATCAAACCAACAATCTATAACTTCAGCAGTTCTTGTCATTTCTTTGTTACACTTAGGACAATTTAAGTGAATGTTATCTATATATGGCTTATGAAGCTCTATATCATCAGGAACATTAATTCCTTTTTCCTTTAATTCTGCGATACTTCCTATACATTCTCTATGGCCACATTCACATTCCCAAATAGGAAGTGGAGTACCCCAATATCTATCTCTTGATATACCCCAATCAATAACATTTTCTAAGAACTTACCAAATCTACCTGTTCTAATGTTATCTGGATACCAGTTAATTTTATTATTATTTTCTAAAAGCTTATCTCTAAGCTTAGTCATTGCAACAAACCAGCTTTCTCTTGGATAATAAAGAAGTGGTGTGTCACATCTCCAACAATGTGGATATGAGTGAAGATGCTTTTCAGCCTTAAATAACTTATTATCCTCTTCTAGATACTTAACAATGCTTTCATCGCACTTCTTAACAAACTTTCCTGCCCAAGGCGTTACTTCATCTACGAAATTACCACTTGCATCTACTAAGTTTATAAATCCAATGCCATTCTTCTTTGCAACTATGCTATCATCTTCACCATACGCTGGTGCTATATGAACTATACCAGTACCATCTGATAAAGTTACATAGTCTCCATGTATAACTTCAAAAGCTTTTCCTTCAACTTCACCAAAAGGAAGTAATCTTTCATACTTAGTACCTAGTAACTCAGTTCCCTTGAATTCTTTAACTACTTCGTAGTCTTCTCCTAAAACTTTTGGAGCTAATTCTTTAGCAACTATTAATATCTCATCTCCGACTTTAGCTTCAATATAATCATAAGCTTTATTAACACATAATGCTAAATTTGATGGTAAAGTCCAAGGAGTTGTTGTCCAAGCTAGGATGTATTTATTTTCTTCGCCTTCAACTTTGAACTTAGCTATAGCTGTCAAATCTTTTACATCCTTATATCCTTGTGAAACTTCGTGAGAAGAAAGACCAGTTCCACATCTTGGGCAATATGGCATTACCTTATGTCCCTTATATAAAAGACCTTTTTCCCACATTTGACTTAATGCCCACCAAACAGATTCTATATATGAGTTATGATATGTAACATAAGGTTTTTCCATATCTACCCAATACCCTATTTGGTCAGTCATCTTTTCCCACATGTTAACATAAGTAAATACTGATTCTTTACATTCAGTTACGAATTTTTCTACTCCATAACCTTCAATTTGCTCTTTTCCAGAAATACCCAACTTTTTTTCAATTTCAAGTTCAACAGGTAATCCATGAGTATCCCAACCAGCTTTTCTTATAACTTTATATCCCTTCATAACCTTATACCTTGGGATAATATCCTTCATAACTCTTGTTAAAACGTGTCCTACATGTGGTCTTCCATTTGCTGTTGGAGGTCCATCATAAAATGTAAAATATTCACCATCTTGATTCATATCAAAATTCTTTTTAATGACATTATTTTCTTTCCAAAGGTCTGCTACTTCTTTTTCCATACCAACAAAACCTTTTGGTAATTCAACCTTTTTATACATATCTTAACTCCCTTCTGTTAATTACTTCATATAAAAGCTAACTGCTTTAAGTCTACGCTTATTACTAATCTTAAATCTATATTTTACATTATTAACTATAGTCTAGTAATTATTCATTAGCTAATAATAGCTATAATATGATAAATATACAGATTTAAATAAAAAAACTCCGCCCAATAGGACGAAGAGTATTCGCTATACCACCTAAGGTTAGAAGTTCCCCATAAATAAATATGAAAAACCTTTCGATTCGAGTACAAACATACTCTATCCCTTAACGCAGGATAACGTGAAAAACTTAATCAGTAATTTTAAACCTTTCAGCATCAAACTCCTAGGTGATTTTCCTTAATCTTCTCTATGACTTTTCACCAACCAGCCACTCTCTTAAAGTATCCAAATAAGTACTTCTCCTAATCACAGTCTTTAACTATTATAATGAAATAATATAAATATAATCATTATGTTAATAATAATTATATTCTACTACAAAGTAAAATAATATAAAAGATTATATTTAAGAATATTTAAATAAATTTTTCACAAAATAAAATGTAATGTTTGTTCCTTACACTAAAAATTAACTAATAATTTTTATCAATTAGTATTGACTTTCCTTATTGATAAATATATAATAAAAACATAAAGAATAAACATTAAATTTATTTTTTATCCCCTTTATTTTCCTTAGTCGATTTCTTAATACAGGAGGAAAACTAAATGGAAAATAACTTAAACGAACAAGTCCTTGATAAGATTACTAAAGTTTGTACTTGCAAGGCAATACCAAGATCCAAAATAAAAGATGCAATCAAAGCCGGAGCCCACACTGTGGCAGAAGTTTCTAAGGCAACAGGAGCTTGCACAGGTGGATGCAGAGGCTACAGATGTACCCCTACAATCCAAAATTTGATTGATAAACATCTGGAAAATAACTAATATAGTTCCCCCAAACTATATTAGCATATAGATTATATCTCCCCTAAAACCACCTGTTATGGAAGCAGGTGGTTTTTTTATATTTTCCTTCTCCCAATACTAAATTGGACATATGTAAATTTGCATTGACTTAGAGAAAAATAACTAAGTAACCAAATTTATATATGTCCTTTCTTAATTTAAAAAATTCTAATAGATAATCCAAAATTTTTAAATGTATCTTTTGTCATATCAATATGTTCTAAATCTTTATTTTCAACCTTATCTTTTGTTATACTTTCACAAGTCAATTCATCTACTTTATTCTCCACATATTTTCTAATTCTTCTTGGAGTTGGTATAACAATTGCTTTAAATATCATATATATCTCCCCAAATAATTGCTTTATACTATAATTATATTTACATTTATATTTAATATTCATCAAAACAAATAAAATCCCAAACTCATTAGAGAATGGGATCTATAAGCAAATGTTAATATAAAATACTTCAGTTTATTATATTGAAGTTCATTATAATCCAGTCTATAGCTCCTCCATATAAAATAATGATTAAACTAATTATTATTAAAACAACTTTATACGAAAATACACTATACTTTTCCTTCCATTGATCAATAAATAAAAACTTTTTCTCCTCTCTTCTCCTTAGTATTAAAATAGATCCTAAAATCATTCCTAATGGTCCAATTATAAGCAATCCACTTCTTACAATATTTAATGATTGTTGCCAATTAAACTTCGATATTATTAATGAAATCATTCCTACACCTAAAATCATTGCTAAAGATATAAAGCTTCCAATAATGATGCATTTTATAAAATCTTTTATTATTCCATTTAATTTTTGCATGTACTTCTCTCCTAAAATATAATTAATATAAATGACATGCTACAAAATGTCCTTTTTCTACTTCTTTAAATTCTGGAGATTCATTCTTACATATCTCCATACATTTAATACATCTACCTTGGAACTTACATCCTTTAGGAATATTAATTGGACTTGGGACATCCCCCTCTAGCATAATTCTCTCCCTGTTTTCTTCTATATCCGGATCCGCTATAGGAATTGCTGACATCAATGCTTCTGTATATGGATGTTTAGCATTATTAAATAATTCTTCTGATTCAGCCAATTCAACCATACTACCTAAATACATAACTGCTACTCTATCTGAAATATGCTTAACCATAGATAGATCATGAGCAATGAATAAATATGTTAATCCTAATTCCCTTTGTAAATTAATTAATAAATTGGCAATTTGCGCTTGAATTGATACATCTAGAGCAGAAATAGGTTCATCACACAAAATGAATTTAGGTTCAACAGCTAAAGCCCTGGCTATACCTATCCTCTGCCTTTGTCCACCTGAGAATTCATGTACAAACCTATTTGCATGTTCTTTGTTTAACCCTACATGCTCTAATAGCTCATAGATTCTTTTCTCCTTATCCTCTTTTGATTTAGCTATACCATGAATATCTATTCCCTCTGAGATTATATCAGCAACAGTCATTCTTGGATTTAGCGATGCATAGGGATCTTGGAATATAATTTGAACTTCTTTATTAAACTGCTTTTTTTCTTTACCCTTTAATCCGTCCATTGATTTATCTCTATAAAAAATTTTCCCATCTGTTTTATCATACAGCCCAATAGCAGTTCTTCCACAAGTTGTTTTTCCACATCCTGATTCTCCGACTAATCCCAAAGTTTCTCCTTCTTTTATGGCAAATGAAACATCATCTACTGCTTTTAAAATTTCTTTATTACCAAGTTTAAAATATTTTTTTAAATTTTTTACTTCTAAAATTATATTTGATTCATTAGCCATTTTTTCTTTCCTCCTCAATTTTATCTAAAATTTCCTCAGGAACCCCTTCACTATATAGCCAACATTTAGCCTTATGTGTATCTCCAAATGAATATTCCTTTGGCTCTTCTTCTAAACATATATTCATACAATATTTACAACGAGCTGCAAATGCACATCCTTCTGGTGGTGCAATTAAATCTGGAGGGGTTCCCTTTATTGTATCTAATAACTGCTTTCCCTTCCATCCAAGCTTAGGAACTGAATTTAAAAGTGCCCAAGTATATGGATGTTTAGGCTCATAGAATATCTCTCTTTTTTCCCCTTGCTCTATAATTTGTCCAGCATACATTACTGCAATTTTATCTGCCATTCCTGCAACCACCCCAAAATCATGAGTGATTAATATTACTGCTGTATTAAGCTTGTCTTTTAATTCATTAATAAGTTCAAGTATTTGTGCTTGAATTGTAACATCAAGAGCTGTTGTAGGCTCGTCTGCTATTAAAATTTTAGGATTACAAGCAACTGCTATTGCAATCATAACTCTCTGTCTCATTCCGCCTGAAAACTCGTGTGTATACTGATCAACTCTCTTTTCGGCATTTGGTATTCCTACAGAGTCAAGTATCCGTATAGCCTCTTCTCGTGCAGATTTTTTGTCCATATTTCTATGAGCTACTAAGTTCTCTATTATTTGCTTACCTACCTTCATAGTCGGATTAAGAGATGTTAATGCATCTTGAAATATCATTGAACATTCTCCACCCCTAAATTCTCTAATTTTCTTTTTATCATAAGTTAATATATCTTCTCCATTATAAAGTATCTTACTATTCTCTTTAATTTCACCTTGCGGAGCTTGAATTAAAGCCATAATTGATCTAGCTGTAACGCTTTTTCCGCATCCTGATTCTCCTACTATAGCTAATACCTCACCTCTCTCAACCTCAAAGGACACCCCTCTAACAGATTGTACTTCTCCAGCATAAGTATGATAAGATACCCTTAGATTTTTAACATCTAGAATTGATTCATTTTTATTTACTAATTTCTCCATACCTTATATACCTCCTATTGTCTTAACTTTGGATCTAGAGCATCTCTTAAACCATCACCTAAAACGTTAAATGATAATATTAATAGACATAAAATTATAGTGGGGAACAGCAATTGATAAGGATAAAATGCCATAGCTTGTTGTCCAGCTGATAGTAATGAACCTAAACTAAATGCTGGGATATTCAATCCTAATCCTAAGAATGACAATATTGTTTCAGAAACTATTACACTTGGAATTGTTGATGCAACATCTAATATTATTAATCCAATTGTATTTGGTAATAAGTGCTTTAAAATTATTCTCATTGGAGATGCTCCTAAAGCCTCTGCTGCTAAAACATATTCGCTTTCTCTTAATTGAAGAATTTGTCCTCTTATCATTCTTGCTGTGCTAGTCCAAGCTGTTAGGCATAAAGCTAACATTAACTGAAAATATCCATTTCCTAAAACAACTAAAATCAGTAATGTAATTATTAAGTATGGAATACTATTTAATACTTCAACTATTCTCATCATTATTTCATCTACTATTCCACCTAAATATGCAGCTATGCCTCCATATAAGCATCCAACTACTATATCTATTACAGTAGCAATCAATGCTACGCTTATTGATATTCTTGTTCCTATCCACACTCTTGTAAACAAATCTCTTCCCATAGCATCTGTTCCCCACCAGAACTCACTACTAGGAGATAAATTTTTCTTTTCTGTTACAACTGTTTGATAATCTAAATTTCTTATAATAGGCATAAAAATTGCCATTGAAATTATTACAAGTAATATACATAAAGCTCCAATAGCAACTGGATTCTTTTTAAGCCTTCTCCAAGCATCTTGCCAATAACTAATATTGGGTCTTACAACTAAATCACTGTCTAAAGTATATGAATCTGCAAGTTCAAATCTTTTATCTTTTACTTTTAATTTATTCATAAAGTCACACCCCTATCTACTTAACTAATCTTATACGCGGATCTACAACTGTATAAAGTATATCTGTTATAAATATTGCTACAAGATAAATTAATGCATACAATAATGTTAATCCCATAAGTATTGGAATGTCTCTATCATTTGCTGCTTGAATAAAATATTGTCCAGCTCCAGGAATAGCAAAAACCCTTTCTATAAAGAAAGAACCAGAAATTACTCCTGATATTGCCACTGGTAATACTGTGATTATCGGTATAAATGAATTTCTAAGAACATGTTTTCTAACTATAGATACTTCTGATAATCCTTTTGATCTAGCTGTAAGTGTATAATCTTGATTAATGCTATCTAACATACTAGTTTTCATTAATCTTGCATAATAAGCTAAGTATGTTCCAGCTCCAGCTAACGTTGGTAAAATAGTATACTTCCATCCACCGAGCCAAATATCAGCACCTTTCGGCCATCCGATTATAGGTAAATTTAATAATGGTCCCTTTGCTAAATACTTTTGTAATAATAGTGATAATACTAGTGATGGTACCGAAGCAAGTATCATCACTCCTACCAAAATTACATAATCAATAACCTTCCCCCTATTCATTGCAGAAACTATTCCTAGAAGAATACCTAGCGTTACTCCAACTACTATTTGTTGTATTCCAAGCCTTGCTGATACTGGCATCTTATTTTTAACTATACTTGAAAGTGTATCTCCTGCACGTACTAAAGACTCCCCAAACTCACCTTTCACAATATAATTTTTTAATGTAATAAAGTACCTCTCTACTACAGGTTTATCATAACCATATTTAGCTATAACAATTTGCTTTGTTTGCTCTGGCAGCTTTTGAATCTTCTTATCTATAGCTGTTCCTGGAATTGCAGCTAAAAGAAAAAAAGTCGCTGTTCCAATTAAATAAAGTGTAATAACCATCTCAATAAATCTTCTTATAACATACTTTGCCATATTCCTCTCCCCTTCAGATTGAATTAATGCACATCAACAATAGTTGATGTGCATTATACTAATTCTATATAATAGGTTTAATTAATTTTTCCCTTGTATATATGCATGCTTGAATTCATAAACTGATCCAAATGAAGTAAATTGGATATCCTTAACATAGTTTTGATAGAATGCATACTTATCAGTATAGTAAACTGGTGAAATAACAGCATCTTCATTAACTAGTTTATTTTCTAGCTTTTTATAGATTTCTGTAACCTTATCTTGCTCTGTTTCTTTGTATACTGATTTTAACAATTCATCATACTCTGTATCAGCATAACCAGTGTGGTTATTTCCACCATTTGATACCCATATATCTAAGAAACTCATTGGATCATTATAATCTGCTGACCATCCAGACATTGTAAAGTCATACTCAAGTTTATCCATTATACTTAAATAAACTCCCCAATCTCCTTGAGTCTCAACATTTATTTTTATACCTAAATTTCCATTTACTTGCTGCGCTAACCATTCAGATCTTTGTTTTTGTAATTCTGAACTTCCTTGAGATAAATAAGTTAATTCATATTTGCTTAAGTCATCTGTTTGAAGTCCTAATTCCTTTAATCCTTCTTTAAATAGTTCTTGAAGCTTTTCCTTATTATTTACATAAGTCTTCGCATCACTTTCTAAAGGTCCTTCTACTTTATCTCTATACTTTTCATCACCAACATTTATAGCTGTTGGAACTACTCCATAAGCTGATTGGAATCTTCCAACTAAGTCTTTTGTATAGACATCTCTATCTATTGATAAGCCAATAGCTTTTCTTATTTTAGCATTCTTTAATATTCCATTTGCAGATTCACTCTTTTGATTAAAATATAAATAGAATGATCCTGGATCCTCTCCTGTAAGCTTTTGGAACTCTCCTGCATCAGCTCTTTCAGTCCATTTTTCTATATAATCTGTTTGAGCGCCAGTTATATCTAATTCTTGTGCCTCAAATAATTGAGCTTGAGTTGCAAATTCTTGAATCTTTGTCATGTTAATCTTTTGAAGATATACATTATCAGCATCCCAATAAGTATCATTTTTTACTAATACCATTGAGTTTCCATTATCCCAACTTTCTATCTTAAATGGTCCACTATATACAGTATCTTTAATTTCACTAGCATACTTGTCCCCTAACTTTTCAATAATATCTAATCTAATTGGATGGAACGTTGTATAAGACACCTTTGATGCGAAGTAAGGTACTGGATGCTTTAATTTGAATTCTAGAGTATAATCATCAACAGCTTTTACACCTACAGCATCAACTGTTCCTTTTCCTGTATTATATTCTTCTGCACCTTCAATATCATAAGCTAAAAATCCATAAGCAAATCCATTGTCTGGATTTAATATCCTTTGAAAAGAATCAACGTAGTGCTTTGCTACTACAGCCTCTCCATCTGACCAATTCATTTTTCTTAAATGGAAAGTCCATGTTAAACCATCTTCTGAAGCTTCCCATTTTTCTGCCCCAGCCGGCACTATCTCGTCTCCCTTTCCATTATTCTCAATTCTTACTAATCCTTCTTGTACTGCATTAAGAATAGATGAACTTTGATTATCTGTAGTATCATTTGCATCTAAAGTAGCAACTTCAAAATAAATAGTGTTTAATACTTGCTCACTATCCATTTGTACACTACTAGATCCCCCATTTTCTGATTGTTCAGGCCCCTTTTTTCCACAACCTCCAAGTATCATCATGCAACTTAAGCCTATTGCTAGTAAAGAAATAAATCTTTTTTTCATAATTTGCCCCCTTTTATTATTAATGTAATTTAAATGCACATTAATATATTTAGTATCTACTCATTTAAAATATATCAAACCCTGATACCATTTAATTGAATAAATAAGTAAATATATAACTAATTACATTTTATTACAATTAACTTATTGATAATATTATAGCATTTATTTTATTAAAGTCAATTTATTTGCACATTATTTTTTAACAATTTATTTATATTTCCTTAACTTATTTTTCAATTTTACATATTTATTACCTGAATATATATAATTTATCATCAACTTATATTATTTAACTTTAATATTTATTTTCTTATAGTTATGATATAATCTTATAAGATTAATTTAGGAAGGAGCTACAATATGGCAAGTAAATTTTATTTACATAAAGGAAAAAATAAAAGAGCTGAACAAGGAAGACCTTGGATATATGTCGATGAAATAAATGAATATGATGGCGATTACGAAAATGGAGATATAGTTGAAGTATATAATCATAAAGGATTTTTTATCGGAAAAGGTTATATAAATGATAGAAGTAAAATAACTATTAGAATAATGACAACAGATATTAATGAAGAAATAGATTATAATTTCTTTAAAAAGAGATTTGCTAATGCATTTGAATATAGAAAAACAGTTATAGATACATCTTCTTGTAGATTTATATTTGGAGAAGCTGACTTCTTACCAGGACTTACAGTTGATAAATTCGAAGATTACTATGTAATTCAAATTTCTACTTTAGGAATGGACCAATATAGGGACTTAATAGTAAAAATTCTAGTTGAAGAATACGGTGCTAAGGGTGTTTATGAAAGAAGTGATATTAAGACAAGAGAAATTGAAGGACTTGAACAAACTAAAGGCTTCTTAACAGAACCATTTGATACCAATATTCAAATAATAGAAAATGGAGTTAAATACATAGTCGATTTAGAAAATGGTCAAAAAACTGGATTCTTCTTAGATCAAAAAGAAAATAGAGCTGCTATGCATAGAATATGCAAAGACAAAGATGTATTAGACTGCTTTACTCACACTGGTTCATTTGCCTTGAATGCCGGTATTGCTGGAGCAAAATCAGTTCTTGGAATAGATGTATCACAGCATGCTATTGACTGTGCGAAAAAAAATGCTGAACTTAATAACTTACAGGATGTAGTTAAATTCGAATGTCATAATGCCTTTGATGTTCTTGGAGATTGGTCGAGAGAAGGTAAACAATTTGATGTTGTTATACTTGACCCACCAGCATTTACAAAATCAAGAAATACTATTAAATCAGCTATCAGAGGCTATAAAGAAATCAATCTTAGAGGATTAAAAATGGTTAAATCTGGCGGATACTTTGCTACTTGCTCCTGCTCACACTATATGAGTGAGGAACAATTAAAAAAGACAGTTCAAGAAGCAGCTCATGATGCTAGAAGAACATTGAGACAAGTGGAAATAAGAACGCAAAGTGCAGATCATCCAATTCTATGGAATTCAGATGAATCCTATTATTTAAAATTCTTTATTTTCCAAGTGGTTTAACATTACAAAAGCTAATAATAAATATATAACGATAATATAGCAAAAAGGAACTTGATAATGAACTTCTCCCTCTATAGTTACAGTTTTATTATTTTAAATGTCTACTATAAAGAAAGTATGTCATAACCCCAAGTTCCTTTTTGCTATACTATTTTATTAGTAAAATATATTCTAATATTTATGTTCTAATTAATATTTCAAATAATTGATACTATCAGTATATTAACATATAACCTACAAGATCATTTTGACTTTTATAAAAAGTAATATATAATTTATTTAGGTAAATTTTTCTATATAAGTATTATTTTATTAATATTAAAATATTTTTCTTATATATTAAATCTGAATGAGTACTAATATAGAACTTTTATTGCGCATTATATATAAACTTTAAACTTTGAAAGAAGGTCTTTATGGATATGTTAGATAGTAAAAATACAAATAAAAATTTGGAAGGCTCTGAGACATTAAAAAATAATGTAATTTCTACTCATTCTATATACAAATTTAATAATGTATCTTTAGATTTTAAAAATAAATATGAAGCACTTAAAATCATAGAGAAATATCCTTTTTGTGAATCTTTAACTATATCTAAAAAAAATAGAATAAATATAAAAGTACAAACATCAAATCTACTACTATTATTTAATCAATTATCAAAAGATAACTTATTTTATATTTATATAGATATAGTAAAATGTGATACATAGCTTCTAATTTTTTATAATTAACTTTAGTATATTAAATAAAAAGCTATTATACTGCATATACTATTGCAATATAATAGCTTTTTATAAATTATATATAATATAAACTTAATAACCTTAATTGACTAAACTGTTTATAGCTTTAATACTTTATTATCTATAGAACTCTTGTGTTGCATAATATGTGTTTCCTATCTTATAAACCCCAATACCTATGCTACTAAAGTTTGATGATAGTATATTTGCTCTATGTCCTGATGAGTTCATCCAGTTGTCCATAAATTGTGTTGCTAAAGTTGCATTACCATTTACACCTTGTATATATGCAATGTTTTCTCCCCAAGCACTATATGATACGCCATCAGCCTTCATTTGTTCAGTAATTAACTTTCCTTGTGGATCTTTATGATCAAAATATCCTCTATCGCCCATATCTTTAGATTTAATTCTAGCATAGTGCTCCATAGTTCCATTATAGCTTAATGCAGGGAGTCCTGCTGCTGCTCTTTCTTGATTTACTCTTTGGAATATAGCTTGTTCAATTTCTGCTATATAGCTACTACTATCTGAATCACTTGGTTTTTGATTTGATTCTTGCCCTGAATTAGAGTTAGAACCTTGTGATGGTGTAAACACTGGATTTTGTTGTGGTGTGTATTGTCCATCAGTATAACAGTCTTCATTTGAAGCATTATTTTCTGTTTGTTGATTAGCTTTTACGTTTGTTTCATTCTTACCATTTGCAGGTTGTTTATTATTTGAAGATTCATTATTTACATTAGTATTAGAATCAGTTGAAGCCTTGTCCACTGAAGCTACTGTATTTTTACTTGTTTCTACTACTTTGTTAGATTCATCAGTTTTTGTTTCCTTATTTTCAGATGAAGTTTCACTGTTAGATTGAATCTTTGTAGCATCATTATTAGGTGCTTCAGTTTTTGAAGGCATAAAAAAGCTTCCTACTCCTAAGGCTATTGTTACTCCTGTTGATACTAATAACATCATTAATTTTGATTTAATCATTTGTAATTCCCCCTTCAGATTTGTTTATTCATCTGTGCCATTATACTAACATAATGTTTAGGGGGTCTAAATATGAGTTAGTTTCTAATTAATGAATATTATTCTATGAATAGTAATTATATTATTCATATTGATTTTTTTGCCACAAAAAAATCTCATATAAAATCTATAACATTTACATATATATTTATTAAGTGCTCATTCTGTCTTAGTTTGCTTCATTTCTGAGTTTAAGTACATCTATTTTGTATATAAAAAATAAATATTTATGTATTTTTTCATTGATAAATTGATATATTTCCCATGATAAAATTTCCAAAAAATATTTAGTATATTTTAATTATTTTTTGCAATACTCTTTTATATTATATGAAACAATACATATCTAATTTTAAACTAATTTTTCTTTTAACCTTATATATCTAGATTTATCCCAAAATATTAAATTTATTTTCGAACAAAATAAAAGATGACTAAGCGTTGCTATTAGTCATCTTTTATTGAAATAAATTCTATAATTATAGGAGTTTAATTTGTTTGTATATGCTTCATATTATTAAAAGTGTGGAGCTTTTAATAATATCTTTTCCCTCTTTAATTGATATTGATTATCAATCTAATATTATAATATATTCTTTTTTTACCATTGTCAATAGAAATGTTATAATTAATTGAAATTTATTATCATTTGTTTATTACTGATATTACTCCTGTATTCTTATTTACCACCGGAACTATATCCAGTATATCTTTTTTACAGCAATATTCCAGATCATCTTGTAAATTTAAATCTTTCAATATATTATAATGCCTTGCTTCTTTTATAAAATTTACTATATTTTTATTATTTTCATATATATATTTAGCTGTTTTAGCTATATCAGATAAATTATGAATATTATTTTCACATAGTAAATTAATCATATACCCTGAACAAATAAAGTCATCCATAGAAAACTGACCATTTGTACCTGAATTTATAAATACTATATCACTAGAATTTTCATTAATCATATCTATAACGGACTTAGCATTTATCATTGCACCTATTAGTATTTTACTTGCTTTCAAACTTAAATTTATTGCTCTTGTTCCATTAGTGGTACTTAATATTATACTTTTTCCTTCTATTTGATCTCTTGTATACTCTAATGGTGAGTTAGTAAAGTCAAAACCCTCTATTTTTATAGCTCTTCGTTCTCCCCCTAGTAATACATCCAGTCCCTTTTCTGAAAGTTCTTTTTTCTTATTGAAGGCTTCCTCTACAGTTAGCATTGGAATTACTTCCTTTGCTCCATTTGCTAATGCCGTTGTAATAACTGATGTAGCTCTTAGCATATCTATTACTACTACTATTTTATCATCTAGATATTCCTCTTTAATATTATCTGCCGATATAATTACATCTATATTCATAAAAATACCTCCCCATATTTTTAATTGAAATTTGATTAATCATCGATTTTTATTATGATATTTGTATTACTTAAAATTCTTTCCTTGCCATATATCATTATCTTCCAAAGCCTTATCTATGGCATTTAATACTTCCCACTTTTTCAAACTCCACATTGGTCCTATTAGTAACTCTCTTGGTGCGTCTCCTGTTAATCTATGTACAACCATTTCTTCTGGTATCATAGAAACTCCCTTACAAACTAAATCTATATATTGTTCTTGTGTCAATAACTTTAATTCTCCACTCTCATACTGTTCGACCATCTTTGTTCCTTCCATCAGATGAAGTAAGTGAAACTTTATTCCCTTAGCCCCTGAGTGTGCTATGTAATCAACAGTCCTTAACATATCCTCTTCTGTTTCACCAGGTAATCCAAAAATAGTATGTGCAACTACCTCAATATTTCTTTCTAATAGTCTTTTTAATGTATCATCAAATACTTTAAAATCATATCCTCTATTAAAATTTCTAGCTGTTTCATCATTTATTGTTTGTAGCCCAAGTTCAACAATTAAATATGTTTTTTCGTTTAATTCAGTTAAAAATTCTAAAACATCATCATCAATACAGTCTGGTCTTGTTGCTATTGATATCGCTACTACATTTTTTTGAGTTAATGCTTCTTTATATTTTCTTCTAAGTTCTTCTATTGGCGCATAAGTGTTCGTATAGGCTTGGAAATATGCAATTAGCTTTCCATCCTTCCATTTTTTCTCCATCATATCTTTTCTATCTTCAAATTGCTTTGTTATAGATAATGTTCTGCTTCCAGCAAAATCACCTGATCCTCTAGCACTACAAAATGTGCAACCTCCTTTGGCAACTTTTCCATCTCTATTTGGACAAGTAAATCCTCCATCTAAGGATATCTTATATACTTTTTCATTAAATTTATTTCTAAGATAATAGTTTAAACTATGATATCTCTTACCATTCCATTCTTTCATTATTTCCTCCTAATAAAAAAATAAAAGTACCACTATATTTAAGTTGTACTTTTATTCTACTACAATATTTTTATATGTTAAGTATTTTAAATATTTTTTTTAACTTCCTCTTCTTCCATATTTGCTTTATATTCTCCAATAACATCTATATTAATGTCATTTCTCCCCTCTTTAGCGCTAACCTCAACTGTTATTTCGCTTTTATCAAAACTTTTTAAAGTTATATTATATTTATTCTCTGGAAACATTTCATTAAATTTTAGTTTAACAAGTTCTCCATCAGCAGTCTTATATACATTTATTCTATTTAACCCATTAGAATTTAAATATTCTACGATTAAATACCCTTCCTCCCTTGAAAAAACTAAGCTTTCAATTTTAGCATTATCCAATATATCTAAAGGTATAACCTTCTTAGCAATTGGCTTATCTACTAACTCCTCTAAATCACCACTAATATTAGAGTTTTGGTTTGCACCGGCTGTTGCACTTTCTCCCCCACCTTGCCCTTGAGCGGCCTTACTTTCTTCTATATATGCAATTGATAAAAAAGTCTTATTATTTCCTATTGTTGAAATTGCTACTTTTTGCCCCTTATATCCTAATGACACTGGTCCAAAAGCTTCAGATGGAGCTTTCTCCTTATATAACATTATTTTATTTTCACTTAAATAAACATCCTTAGGCAAATTATTTAATGTTAATATTAAATCGCTTTTTCCTCCATCTTCTCCAATCATTCTTAATGATTTATTTCTAACAAAAACTTGTTTTTTATTCATTGATTTAACTTCATCAATTTTATATTGATCATCAATTTTCAATACCTTTATTGCATAATTATCTAAGTCACATTTTGGCTCTGATGCTGAATTTCTGATTACATTATATATCACATAAGCTGATCCTGAAGATTCTATCATGTTGTCAGGAGCATACGCTATTATTCTTGATGTTCCAGTTGATATCTCCTTATTTTTACTTATCAATTGTTCTGTGCATAGCTTATTTGCTTCTTCTATATTATTATCCTTAACATAGTTTAAATAATTTTCAGCCACTTTTACTGCTTCCTTTGGATTAAATAAATCTATATTAGCTTTTTCATTATTTTCTTTTTTTGTACATGCTGATAATAAATAAAAACTCATAATTACTAATAAACAACATTTGAACAAATTCCTCTTTTTCACTTTTACTACCTCCTTATATATGTTCCTCAAAGTTATTTTCCCTAAGAAAATATACCTTATTCATTTTTGAAGAATAAAAGTACTTTAATAAATATATATTTGTTAATAGATAGTAAAATAGGGGGATATAAAAATGAAACGGGAATTTTCTAAAATTTTTCAAATAGCAGTTGTTTTTATAGGTACAATTGTTGGGGCTGGATTGGCCTCTGGACAAGAAATCAAAGAATTTTTTACATCATATGGAGTATCTAGTTTTATAGGAATCATAGCCTGTGGTATATTCTATATAATCATGGGATCTATAGTTTCTAAAATTAGTATCAAATATAAATTAAACTCTTATGGTGATGTAATTAAAGTTGTAAGCCCAAATCTACTTGGCAAAATTACTGGTGTAATTACTACGCTGTACTTAATTTCTAGCGCATCAATAATACTAGCTGGTAGTGGAGCATTAATAAATCAATTTTTTAATATTCCTAAAATAATTGGTTCTTTAATAATGGTAGCTTTAGCAATTTTCTTTCTTCTAAGGGATACAGATGGTTTAATTGAAGTTAATTCATTTATAGTTCCAACTCTCGTAATTACAATAACAACAATAACTGTGCTATATTTTATGTTTTGTAAAGATATGATTTCATTAGAGTTTTTAACTAAATTTGAACCAAGAAAAACTGGTGTAACATTATCTACAATATTATATGCTGGATATAATACTCTTTGTTGCCTTGGTGTATTAGTACCTCTTAGTAATCAAATAAAAAAGCCTAAGACTATGTTTTATGGAATTGCACTTGGTGCAATAGGCTTAGCAGGTTTAAGCTTTGCTATAAACTTTTTATTAATGATAAATCAACCATATATACATCAATATGAAATACCTTTATTATTTGTAGCTCAACGTTTTGGAAATGTAGTTCAAGCATTATTATTAGTAGTAATTTGGTTAGAAATGTTTTCTACTGAAGTTTCTGATGTTTACTCTATAAGTAAAACATTAGATAATAGCTTTAATATAGAATTTAAAAAGGCAATCTTCATAGTTCTTATTATTGCTCTTCCTATATCAAGAATAGGATTTTCAAAATTAATTGGATCATTATATCCTCTTTTTGGAATGCTTAGCTTAGTATTTATAGCACAAACAATTTATTTTTATTTTAAACATAAAAAAGAACTAAATTAATTCATAAAAGAAAACACCCCATATTCCCAAAACTGGAATACTGGGGTGTAACTTCTTGAATTATATATCTATATCATTTGAAAAGTTATCTCCAACATCTTTAACTTTTTGAAGAGTATCTATCATATCCTGAATATTTCTAGTAAACTCTTCTATATCTTGATTAACCTGTTGAGATGATGCTGCATTTTCAGCTGCAATTGAAGCTAATGAATCAATTGTTTTAAACATTTCTTCAACCGACTTAACTTCATTATTTAATTGAATTATTGATTTATTTGTTTCGCTTGAAACAACCTTAATTAATTCATTAGCCTCTAAGCTTGTCCTTCTTACATTTTCTAAATTATCTGTTTCTAGCTCTAATATATTATATTGATTTTCTATACTTGTAACTAATAAATTGATTTCTTCTGCAAAGAATGACAAATTGCTATTTATATCCTTAACAGCTTGTTGTGATTGTTCTGCAAGTTTTCTTACTTCTTCAGCTACAACAGCAAATCCCCTTCCCTGTTCTCCTGCCCTTGCAGCTTCTATTGAAGCATTTAGAGCTAAAAGATTGGTTTGAGATGAAATTCCTGATACTAAAGATACTATGTGAGTAATATCCTCTGCCTTTCTTTGAAGATTTTTACCTTTTTCCTTTACATCCATAAATGATTTTAATGATTCTTTTATGGCTTCACTAGACCTATCCACATTTATATGACTTTGATTGATCTTTTCAACAGATTTATCTAATTCATTTTTATTTCTATCTTCAGAATTTACTAAATCCTTTAAAGCTAAAATATTTTCATTTGTTTGCTTTACAAGGGTTTCTGTACTTAACTCTTGTTGTGTTGCTAATTCTGAAACTTGTTCTGAATAGCTAGCTATTTCCTCTGTAGTTTTTCTCATTTTTTCTGTTGTATTATACATTGCTTGAGTAAATGTAGCCAGCTCATTAACTACAAGATTAGCTGATGTTGAATCCTTCCCAATATTATCTTTTAATTTTGATATTCCCTTATATATTTTTTCAAGCTTATCATTTGTAGTTATACTTTTATCTATAGCATCAAAATTATTATTTTCTATATTTTCTATTATGTCATTTAAAGGCTTTATTGTCATATAAGATACAAATACCGATATAATTCCAGAGATAACTCCAATAATTAATCCCTTTGGTAATCCTGCAATTAGGATACTAATAAAAGTAATAACTACAAATATAGGAACTGCCATCTTTAACTCTAAACTCTTTAACCCTATACTTGATAAGCTATTACTAAATTTATATCTCTTACTACGTTGGATAGTATTTTCAAATTTAATATGTACTTTTAATTCACCTTTTTTCCTTTCTACTTCTTTAATTTCTATATTCTCACCAAAATATTTAGCACTTCCATTTAACAGGCCTAAAAAATAATCAAATAGCTCTCTATCTGATCTGTATGTAAAATATATGCTATTACTTGATATTGGTTCTAAATGCATCTTAGGTGGTCTAGCCCCTCTTATCTTTTTCATTATTATTGAATGTATAAAGTTAAGTGAATCTAAAAATTTATATAAATTTACTCTTTTAAAGAATACAGGATAATCTTCTGAGAATTTCTGTAGATTATTTTCTCCAATAACTTGCCATAACCCATTTACTGAAGTACCTACATTATCTGCTATTGTCTGTATTAAACTGAATATTTGTGTGTCATTTACATCTTCTAAAGGTGTAAATACTATGTTCTCTGACCAATTTACCGATTTTAAACTTTTATTTATAACTTCATTGCCATATAAATCTCTACATGTTCTTAGCCACGTAGAAACAACTGTACCTTTCATAACTGTCCCCCTTAAATTAAATATGCATACTTAATATGCAATTTTGAAAACTTTATATATTTAAATTCATTATATAACTATTTTTATAAAAAAAATAGATGAATTGGAAATATTCCAATTCATCACCTTATTACACCATATCATCCATATAATCAAATTTAGGAATTGTAGGATCATAATAGTTATCAAAAGACCTTGGAGGAACAAATATTCTTTGAACAGACCTTGCACTTCCCCTCAACTCTGCTATTCTTGTTACTCCTACATAGACATCTGATATTTTATACCAAGTTGCATAATCAACTACACCTGTTTTAGGTAAATTGAAAACTCCTTGGAAAACCCTAACTGCTTCTGCTGTGTTAGCTCCATATATACCATCCTGAGCAACCTTAGGAATTAGAGGATAATTTTGGGATATCCTATTTAAAAATTCTTGTATAGTTCTAACTTCCTGTCCTGATGATCCTATTACTAAATCATATCCTGGATACGACTTTGGTACACCCTTTACTTGATCTGCAGTAACTAATTCAATATCACTTCCATAAAAGTTTGTGAGTATTTCAAACGGAGTCTTACCTTGATCTCCTAAATACTTACTTCCCCACTGTGTCATCCAACCTGGACAAGATACATTTTTACCATCACAATATTGGGTTAATAGTGGTTGCTTTCTTCCTACTCTTCTTACATAAGTTGCAAATATATCATCTACTACTTTACTAATACTTTCAAATATATTTCTTCCATAAGTAAATGCATGATCATATGCTGTTGAATTTGTTATATCAAAATTCTTTCCCTTACCTCTATACCACTCTGTATATATTCTATTTAAAGTAAATGAAACTATAGCATAAATATTTGAACGTATTGTATTTTCTGACCAAGTTGAATATATCTCACATGATGCAACATTCTTTATATAGTCTTTATAAGGAACCCTGTAATTGGGTGCTGATGTATTATTTGGACCTCCAGCATGAACAACTATAAATTCAGGTACTACTGGTTTTTGCAAAACAACCCCACTTGTTGGAGGTGGCAGTGGTTTTTCCTCTTCTTCAGGAATTTTTACTGGATAATTTCCATTTAAAACATTTGGTCCAATATTTATGGTTTCTACTACACTTCCTCCTGGAGCAGTAGGTGATACATTGGATGTATTCGGCGGAACATTTATAGTTTCGTTTCTGTATGATCTATTTAAGGATTCAATAAGATAGCATGGTTGTATAGCTAACTCATCAGGGAATATTTGACATCTGTTTATTACTATACTTTGAAATCCTTCTCTTTCCACCCTTAAATCATACATACTATAAGGAACTTGTCCTGTTGGTTGTTGAGAGTATTCTAACGGAGGTGCATCTAATTCTATTATTTCAGATTCTCCCATAGAATTTGTAGATAGGACTATTTCTTTTGTTTCTGGGCCACCAACTGACGGCCTTATAACTATCCTCGTATTTTCAACAGGTATATAACTTTCGTTAACAAAGCTTTGTACCTTTAATCTACCTTTTTGAGCCATATAATTCTCCTCTAATATTTTTCCTTTAATCAATATATGCCTCTAATGAGTATTTTGTTCTTTTATATATCTGTTGGCTTGCTTACAAATAGATTACCTACACTATACTCTTCATTATCTCTCGTTTGGCTAACACCACCAGTTAAATTTTCCCTTATAGAATCAAATACTCCCTTCATATCTATTGCTCCATACCCCCATTGCTCATTTGGATATATATCCCCTACTCTCATATTTGTTCCTCTTATCAAATAAGTTCTAATTTCTGTTGCATATAAATTAGGATCATTTCCATCTACAGCTCCCCATTGCATTATTAATGCACAACACCCTGCTGTAATAGCTGTTGCAACGGATGAACCACTTACTACTCTAGTTCCCCCTCCTGGCATTGTAACTATTGCGTTTATACCACCTGCAGCTATATCTGGTTTTACTCTTCCATCTCTTGTAAATCCTCTTCCTGATTGACCTACAGTTGCATTATTATTTTGGTTATAAAAAGCAGCTACTATCGCTCCTCTTGATGTTCCCGGAATTGTTAATGTTGTATATTGACTTGGACTTAAAAATTTTGTATCCGGATCTAGCAAGCTTCTTTGAGGTAACCAACTCCAGTACCTCCCATCAACTATATAATCTCCATATAATCTAAATTGCCATATACCTTCTCTAAGCCCTCTTGCCTCAATACTTATTATTTCATCTCCTGTAAAAGGATCAGGATAAATATATGAAATCCTCATTCTTGTACCTTCATAAATAAATTGTACATTCTCTACCCTGCTTAATCTAACTGGTATTTTTTCAACTACTTCGCCAGATGGAGACACTACTCCTATTGAAACTTTATCTGGCTGCTGAATATATATTTGAAAGTTTAAATCCTTTTGACCTTTTCCCATTCTAATCTCTATATTTTTTATTTGACCAGGCTTATCAAATTTACCTTCTGTATGAGTATCTGTATCCCCCTCATTTCCAGTACCTGTCACACATGCAAGTGCAAGTTGACTAGTTGTATTTGTGATTATTCTTTCAACAGCATTAGTTCCATCATGAGCCCCTGTATTACTTCCAAGAGCAACGCATATCACCATAGGTCTCTTTAAATCGCTTGCTAATCTAGATAAATATCTTATAGCTAGTAACACCTCAACAGTTGCATATCTTCCTGTTCCTGGAGTACTTACTCCAGCATAATCTAATATGACACTCGGGGCCTGCTTTAACTTAACTATTGCAAAATCACAATCTGGAGCTGCTCCCATAACTTCAGGATTTATCCCTCTAGCTCCAACTAAACTAGCTACCATGGTTCCATGCCCTATATCATCTTTCGTTTTAACTATAGCATACGGATCTTCACCACGTTTATTTGCTTGTATTGCTTCATTAATTTGATCACTATTATATTCAATCCCTAGTCTGGCTTCATAAACCTCATTCTCACCATCTAAGCTCTGATCCCATATCCTTACTATTCTTGTGGTTTCATCTTCTCTCATAAATTCATTATTTAAATAATCTATGCCAGTATCGACTATACCTACTATAACTCCTCTTCCACTTAATTGTAGAAAGGGATTATTATGAAATAAAGGGGCTCCACTAGCTTCTACAGGTGAAGATTGCTGTAATGTGTAGATTACTGGTACCTCTATAGAAACTATATCCTTAACATATGGTTCTACCTCTAAAACTCTATTAAAAGGTATATAAACAATAGCAAAATTAAGATCTAATGCGACAACCGATGCACCGGGTATATTGTTTATCTTTAACAACTCATCTCTTGATGTATATTCAACTATAAAACCTACCACTTCGCTATAATCTTTATAGTTTTGAAATGTTTCTCTTTCAAAGTCCTTATATATACTTGGCTGCCTATAACTATTACTTTTTATATCCACTTCCTTCTCCTCCAAAATTTCATTAATTGAATTTTTACTTCTAACATATTCATTACTACTATTTATTTCATTATCCATAGTTTCTATATTTTTTAGATTTTCGTAAGTATCAACATTATTATCACTATCTAAATTTTCGTTAATATTATTTTCTCCATCATCTCTATATGCTTTACTACTTCTAGACCCTATAAACCCAATATTATTTATTATAGTTTCTATAGCGGAACTTAAGCATACCTGACCATATCCCCAACTCGGATCTGGATATACTACATCTGTTCTAGGCCTCTTAGCCGAAACTACTAAATAATATTTCAGCCTCTCACCAAATAAATATGGATCATTTCTTTTTAAGATTCCCCATTCCATCATCAACGCTGCAATTCCAGTTACATGCGGAGTCGCCATGGACGTACCGCTCTTAGTATCAAATGACCTATTGGGAGTTGGTGCTGAAATACCTTCTCCTGGGGCTACTAAATCTGGCCTTATTACCTCAAATATTGCTGGTCTTCCTCTTCCACTGAAAGAGGATATATTATTTGTAACATAATTATAGCTTCCAACCGCAATTATATTGCTTACTGTTGCAGGAATTCCAAGTGTATTTAATACAGTTGGTTGTAAAAACTTTGTATTAACATTTAATCCTTCAGATATTGGCAACCACATGTCAAATATGCCTGTATATTCATTTTGTAATGATAACCTAATTTCCCACTGCCCCGCTGATATATATTGACTATTTGTTAGTAATGCAATTGATATTTCTCCTATTAAATCAAAGGGTTTAGGTCCAGTATAATAAACTTGATATCTATCCCTTCCTATTATTCCTTCAGTGTATCCCTCTCTTATTATTATCTCTCCGCTTGTTGCTGCAGTAGGGCTTGTTATTCTTATAGATATGTTAGATAAAACAGACTTATATAAATTTAATATTACAGCTGGTTCATCCTCAGCTACATTTATAGATATTCTTTTTTCCCCTGTTAAATCTCCACCAACATGATGAGCTGCATCCCCCTCATTTCCAGCAGCAATAGCAATTGTAATCCTTTCTAGTGTCGATATAGTTGATATATATTGCTCTAAAAGACTTGTTCCATTATGAGCTCCATCATTAGTACTTAAACTTATATTAACTACTAATGGCTTATTCAATTCCTTTCCCCTATCGACAAGAAACTTTAGCCCTCTCATTATATTAGTACTAAGTGCAAATTGCCCTCTAGTAGATTTAACCATTGCAATCGAACTTTTAGGAGCCACTCCATAAAATGCTGGATTTATATTTCCTCCAGCACAAGCAATCCCAGCTACATGAGTTCCATGTTCTGCATTATCATAGGAAGGAACTACAGAAAATGGATCTGTATTTTGAAGAGCAGTATTTATAATCTCTCTATTATATATCTTTCCATTATCACTTAAATCATATATATAATCGATTCTTGTTGTTCCATCTTCATTTCTAAATGCTGGATGAGTATAATCTATACCCGTATCTATAAATCCAACTAAAATACCCTCACCCTGAATACCAAAACTTTCTCTAGCTGTATTTACACAAGCCGCTCTATTACTTTGGGAGTCTGTAGTATATAAGCTTTTAGGTAATTCTATATATTGTATCGAACTGACATTTGCTAATCTCCATAAATTATCAACAGGTATATTAACTATTCCAAATCCAAAACCTAAATCCTCATATCTTCCACCTAAGTCCTCTACAATTTTAGTTATATTCTCAGGGCTATCTCCAGATATTATAGTTACTTCTATTGTCCCTCCATCCGAAAAACTAGTACCATGACTTATTCCTAATTTACTCAATATATTCTTTGGTACATTTTGTATAAGTCCTAATCCCGCATCCACCTTATTTGGATTTATGTTTTCTATAGTTCTCACCTCTCAATGTTGTTTATATCAATATATGTACTTTTTTTGTAAAGTGGGAACCTAAATTATAATTTGTTTTATATATTCATAAGTTTTCTTTATAAAAAAAAGTTGTTTTGAATTTATTAAATCCAAAACAACTTTCCGTTTATAATTTTATTTCTATTCTATCTAATTTAGCTAATACAGAAATCTCGTTAAAATTCATAGTTTCAGTTAATAGGCTTCCTGCATTACTAACTAATAAGACTTTAGAGTTTCCTAAATTCTTTATTTGTCTTATTGCTCTTCTTCCTTTATATTCAACCAAAAATATTCCATTATTGCTTACTTCCTTTACTAAAGTAGCAAATGCTAAATCTCCTTTTAACATTCTAAATCCAGACATCTCATCATCTTGAATTTCTAAGTATAAAACCTTATCCTGAGAGTATCCCTCAACCTTATTTGAATGTATAGGTAATTCTTTAAAGCCCTTATTATTTTTTAATGAATAATCGAGAATAGGAACATTCTTTAGCACAGATGAAAAAGCATTAGTCCAAACTTCATCCTTTTCTATATTTCCTTTAGATGACTTATTTTTTACATCACACATAGCCTTTCTTTCTTCAATTAAAGCTTCATCAGTAACAACCATACTAACATCATTAAAATCAGCATTTAATATTTTTGATGCCTTGTCAATTAAAGATTCTTGAGCTACTCTTCTTCCCATTTCAATTTCATTTATAAACTTCTCTGCTACACCTAACTTTTTAGCTAATAACTTTTGACTCATTCCACTCTTAAGTCTAGCCTCTTTTATTTTTTCCCCAACTCTACTCACTTTGAGATCTTCCCTTCTGTTGTTTTAAGTACCATTCTCTTTCTTCAATTAAATGCTCCACTAAATAATTAAATTTCCACTCCATAGAAATTGGAGTTACTGTTGCTAATATTCCACCTTTGAACTTTTGTCTAATACTTCTTATAGTTTCTTTTAGCTCTTCATCAGAAAAATTATTAAAAAGAATAACAGATTCTCTTCGCGGATTTGAATTAAATGTCTCGAACTTTAATCCATTTAGTATATCCTTAACAGTCATTTCAACCATTTCTGATGATATTTCTAAAAGCTTAATTCCTTCTTCTTTTAAAATATTTAACTCTCTTTCTGGAACATTATAAACTAAAATACACTTATTGTTATCAAGCATATAACCCCTCCTAACCCCTCTATTAATCTTCTATTATTTCTGGCGCATCATAAGTTACACCAAAGGTATCTACTGTCATTTTTAATATCTTTTGATCTTCATAAGGCTTATCACTATAATCTCTCTTTGAGTTTACTATCTTGTCTGCAACTTCCATTCCTTCGACAACTTTTCCAAATGATGCATATTGTCCATCTAAATGAGGAGAATCTGCAACCATTATAAAGAATTGGCTTCCTGCAGAATCAGGTATCATAGTTCTTGCCATTGAAAGAACTCCTCTTGAATGTTTTAAATCATTTTTAAAGCCGTTTCTAGAAAATTCTCCTTTAATGCTATATCCAGGTCCACCTATACCTGTTCCTTCTGGGCATCCCCCTTGAATCATAAAACCTGGTATTACTCTATGAAATATAATACCATCATAGAAACCTCTATTTATTAAATCTATAAAATTTCTTACTGTATTTGGTGCTATTTCTGGGTATAACTCAGCTTTTATAACACCTCCATCTTCCATATTTATAGTTACTATTGGATTTTGCATAATAAATCTCCTTTCAAATTAAATCTTTTATTATTATTGTCATATTTGAATCTATAAATTCAAATTTATAATATATATCCATTATAATTTAAGTCTGGAATTATATATTTTTTCTTCTTATGGTAATTATATATTATTTAATAAAAAAAGCATAGATTTCTCTATGCTTTATTGAAAAGTAGTTCCTAGTACCACTCTAGAATAATCAGTATAATTTGATAAATTTTTAACACAAACTTGCTTAAAAATAAATTCTCTTCCAAACTTATTTATTAAATCTCCAAGTAAAACATTTAAGAAAGTAGTTGGAATTCTCTCAAAGCCTTCAAAGTCAAGGGATACTCCAATATTTATACTATTTCTAATAATTTCTCTTAGTAAAATTGCATCTTCTATAGTTATATCTTCACCTAATACGTCTTTTATTTTTATTTCAGTTTCCATAAACTACCTCCATAACTTCGTAATTGATTAAATTTTCTGAAAATTCTCTTTACTATAATATATCAATTTTTAGAAATTTTGTCAACGTTTTAACAAATATTTTTAAAATATTAGACTTATAGAATAAAACTATAAGCCTAACTTTTTTATCTTTAATGATTTATATTTTAATTATAATCATTATTCAATTGCTTCAAAGACTTCATCTATTTATTCAACAATCTATAGCTCAAATCTATAACTTCATTTTTATTTGAAGAGTTAATTATTTCAATAGTTCCATTTTCCCTTGATTCAGTTAATAAATTCTTCTCGCTCAACCTTCTTCTTAACTCTTTTGCTGTTCCTAGCCCTCCATCTATTATAGTAATATCCTTTCCTATAATTTTAACTAAAGTATCCTTTATAAACGGATAATGTGTACATCCTAATACTATAGAAGCGATTTTACCACCATTGTATGTATTCACTTTTTCAAACAAGTATTCCTCAACTTCCTTCCCATCAAGCTTACCAGACTCAATAAACTCTACAAGCCCAGGGCATGGTACAGGAATTATTGATGCTCTATCCTTATATCTATTCATCAACCTATTAAACTTTTCTTCCTTCAGTGTCATTGATGTTGCCATAATTAATATATTTCCGTCTTTGTTAAGCTCAACTGCTGGCTTTAATGCAGGTTCTATACCTACTAAAGGCAAATCCGGATATATTTTTCTAAGATCTGCAACAGCTGCACTAGTTGCTGTATTACAAGCAATAGCTATACCCTTAACCCCTTTATTTAATAGGAATTCTACAGCCTTAAATGTCAAATCTCTAACCTCTTCAACGCTCTTTACTCCATAAGGTGCATTTTTAGAATCTCCAAAATATATATAGTTCTCATTCGGCATTACTTGTATTGCTTCCTTCATTACACTTAATCCGCCTACTCCTGAATCAAAAAAACCTATTGGCCTATTCTTATTGTCCACCTAATCTCACTCCATTTTCTTTAATTCTATATTTTATTTTATACCTTTATTTAATATAAATCTACAAATTTATAATGTTATTTAACTTCAATAAACTTTTAAGACAATCCATGAATACTATTTTTCCCATTAATGTTATATTATAATAAATTATATAATTAATTAATAGAGGTGGTTTTTTGAAAAGAAAGTTATTAATTTATAAATATCTTACATGCGTTTTTGCAGCTTTATCTATAGCTACTATTTATTTTACATTTAAATTAGGCCCACAATTAGGAGGTAGAATATATCAAATAGGAATTTTTCTCTTTATTATATTTATTGTTATTTCTTCTAACCTTTTTGATAAGTCAAGAAAATTTAATGAAATACTTTACTTAATCTCATCTTGGCCAAATGCATATGATTCTAAATTTGACTTTAATAAGATACATAAATTTTATTATGAATATGGTCCTAAATCTTTAAATGAAAATACCTTTCATGATATAGATGATCAAACTGCTCATGATCTAAATGTTGATGAGGTTTTTAAAAAGATAAGCAATTGTTCATCAACTCCAGGCGAGCAAATGCTGTATTATATTTTAAGAACACCAAAAACTAATAGTACTGAATTAATAGAAAGAAATAAAATAATAGACAAATTTAAGAATGATGAAAATCTAAGAAGTACAATACAACAGATATTTTCTAACTTAGGAAAACAAAGAAAAGGTGAGATATTTAATTTATTTAATACAGAAACAGTTGTAAATAAATCAAAGGTATTATTATACAATCTAATAGCTTTAAGCTCAGTTGTAGCATTAGTTTGGTTTATTATTGATGGCGCTGATAAAATTCCAACTTTTATAGGAATTTTTGCCATATACATGTTCATTTCACTGCGAACAGCATCTGAAATAGAATATGAACTTACTTCACTTCAATATTTAGGTGACTTTATTAGAGCTTCTAAGGAACTATCTAAAATTGACGATCCTACTTTAAAAGATGAAATAGACAAAATAAAAGAAAGAGTAGATCTATTTTCTAAAATAGATAAAAAAACATTATTTATCTATTCTCAAGGAGCTTTAGATATATTTATAGAAACAATAAATGCTTTATTTTTAACTAGAATACGATCTTACTACTCTATAATCAATATTATCAAGAAAAATAGACAAGAGTTAATGGAACTCTATGCATTAGTTGGTAAAATAGAAGCTTATATCTCTGTATCTTCTTATAGAACTAAATTAAAAAATTATAGTTTACCTAACTTTACTGATAATAAAAATAACTTATTTAAAATAGAAAATGCTTGTCATCCATTATTAGAGGATGGTATTCCTAACAGTATAAATTTAAATAATAAGGGAGTTATTTTAACAGGTTCAAACATGTCTGGTAAATCTACATTTATGAGAACTCTAGCTTTAAATATGCTATTAGCTCAATCTATTTATACATGTTTATGTGATGATTATAATGCTTCCTTCTTTAGGGTTATGTCTTCTCTTAGTATTTCAGACGATGTTTTATCTGGTACTAGCTATTATTTGGAGGAATGTAATGCTGTTCTTAGGATTTTAAATTCATTAGACGAAGAGGTACCAGCATTTTGCATAATTGATGAAATATTTAAAGGAACAAACCCAATTGAAAGAATAGCTACCTCTAAGCAGATTTTAAAATATATTATGAATAGGAATGCACTTTCAATTGTTGCAACACACGATTTAGAATTAGCCGAAACTTGTAATGATAAATATTTAAAATATTATTTTTGTGAAGATGTTGATGAAAATGAAGGTTTAATTTTTGATTTTAAATTAAAAGAGGGCATTTGTAATACAGGAAATGCCATAAAACTATTATCCTATTTAGGCTATCCTAATGAGATAATAAATGATTCAATTAAAGATATTTCTTCTAAATAAAAATATAAGTATGTAGGTTCGTTTTTTATAACTTCACTTGAAGTCAAACAGACCTGCATATTTTTATTTAATAATTTAAAAATTCTATATACATCTAATATTATTTTCACATTATTTTGTTAAATTAATTATTGACATCATACCATGTATATAATAGAATTGCTTTATAATTAAAGAATTTTACGAATATTATGACGTCTAGACCAGTTAAATATTCGATTTAAAGCAGAAAGGAAGTGACTTTTCCTTGTTATATTTCGGCAAGGAAGATTTTATGAAAGATTTAATTTTTACAATACCAAAATCAAAGCATAATAAAGAAGACTTATTTAGAATCTTTAAAGACCATCCTGAAATAAAATTTGTATCTATTGTTGGAATAGATTTATCAGGTAATGATACTGACGAAAAAATTCCATCAAGATTATTTTTAGATGATATTGACTCATTTTTAAATGGAGTTGCTATTCAAACAGACGGTTCTTCAGTTGTACTTCCTGGGATTGCAACATTAAATGACGCAAAAGTTGATATGATTGCAGATCTTAATGCTAATTGGTTTGTTGACTATAATTACGATCATATTGATCCATTTACTAACAAACCTATTGGTACTCTTAGAATTCCTTCATTCCTAATTCATAATAATAAATCAGTATGTTCAAGAAATATTCTTACTTCAGCAATAAATACATTTAAATCAACTCTTTTAGATATCTTTAAAAATAAACCTAAAACTTTAAAACCATTTGGAATTGAATATGATGATATAGATGAAATTGTAATAACTTCAGCTTCCGAACTAGAATTTTGGGTTAAAACTCCAAATGAACAAGCTCATATAGAAGAATTGTCTACGTCTCAAGTATTACAAGAGCAATATTGGACAAGAACTAAAGGTGCTGTTAGAACTGCATTAGAAGAAACTTTACTTCTTATGGAATCATATGGATTTGAACCTGAAATGGGACATAAAGAAGTTGGTGGAGTAAAGTCAAAGCTTGACTCTAATGGACAATTCAATCATATAATGGAACAACTCGAAATAGACTGGAAATACGCTGATGCTATTCAAGCCGCTGATAATGAAATCTTCGTAAAAATATTAACTCAAGAAACATTCAGAAGACATGGCCTAGATGTTACGTTTAAGGCAAAGCCAATAGATGACGTTGCTGGTTCTGGAATGCATATACACTTAGGTGTTAGTTTAAAATTAAAAGACGGAAAAAGAATAAACTTATTCCACGCGACTAAAGAAGATTTCATAAGCTGCATAGGATACGGAGCAATAATGGGCGTATTAAAAAATTATGAAATTATGAATCCATTTATATCTTCAACTAGTGGTGCATTTAAAAGATTAAAACCTGGCTTTGAGGCACCTATATGTATAGTTACATCACTTGGAGTATCTCCTGATAATCCATCAAGAAATAGAACTATATTAATAGGTTTAATAAGAGACTTAACAAATCCATTAGCAACAAGATTTGAGCTTAGATCACCTAACCCTCATACAAATATATATCTAGCTCTTTCTGTTTCATATATGGCAATGCTCGATGGAATAATATATGCCCTTGAAAATGATAAAACTGAAGAAGAACTTTTAGCAGAGTTATCAAAGAAACCTGGTGAGGATGCATCTTATTTAGAAAAATCTAGAGCTTATAGAAGTGAAGAAGACGTATTTGAATTCTATACAGATAATGAAAGAAGCGAATACTTTGGTAAAGCACCTGCTACTGTATATGAAAACTTAATTCAATTAGACACGTATTCAGATAAACTAAATATATTAAAAAGAAATGATGTATTTAGTGATAAGTTAATAAATAGCTTTAAACTTGCTACAATTCAAAGATGGACTACAGATATTGTTCATAGAGTTATATTAAATCATGCTGCTGAAGTTAGATCCTTTAAAAAGCTTCACTCTGAGAACGCATTAGATTTAGATATATCAAATTGGATGACTATAGACAACTTAAGACATTATATAATGAAAGATACTTATACAACCAAAAGCTTATTCACTCGTATAAAGTTAGCTTTATCTAATGAAGATTATGCTCTAGCATCTGATCTATCACTTGAATTAGAAGATAAAATGAGTGAATTAAGAAATCTTTACGCTAACTATACAAAGAATTTATTAGATATATAAATTTATATATAAACATTGTTAAAAAAGTTAAGCTAATAAGCTTAGCTTTTTTATTTTATCAACAGATAACTGTACAATTTTAAATTTAATAAAATTTAGAGAAAAGTTTTCTCTCTATGAGTGTCCCCCTGCATTCCTTTTTATCTTAACTAATATTTTTATATCCATGCAGGAATATGAATTTTTTCATTATCCATAAAAGATATATTATTATCTAAAACACTTTTTATAGCACTCTTTTTTCTATTTAATGAATTATTATTTATAAAATCTTCAGCTTCCTTCATACTGTTAGCTTTAAATATAAAAGTCCATCCATTTTTATCGTATTTACCTGTACACATTAAATACTTTTCTTTTTCATTCTCTATATGCTGTCTATCTATTATTAAGCTTTTAAATTCACCTATTGTTTTATAATTTAACTTTACAAAAATATCATTATTCATATTACCCTCCAACCAAACATAAGTTCTATATTTATATTATACGAACATACGTTTTATGTCAATACTTGTATATAATTTTTACATAATAATTATAAAAATACTTTTTTATTGTAGAAATCTATTTCTTATTGTCAAAATTTATATAAATCTTTATATAATATAAAATATTTTTATTATGTAACCATACATTCTTTATATACTATGTTGATCTATATTAGAATATAACCATATAAATATAAAAACTAAACTTTCTACAAATAAAAAATAAATGAAGATTTTCTGAATCACAATCTCCAGAAAATCTTCATTTATTTTTTCATTATTATTCTGCTATATCAAAAACCTCTAAATTTCTATTCTCTACCCCAAAAGCCTTAACCTCAGCTATAGCTCTCAATGTATCTAAAGCTGTTATAACACCTATATTTCTTTCTACTGCTGCTCTTCTTATAATAAATCCATCTCTTTTAGAATCATTCCCCTTAGTTGGAGTATTAACTACTAAGTCTACTTCTTTATTTTTTACTACATCTAATATATTTGGTGCATCTTCATGTAATTTTCTTAATACTTCTACTTCAATATTAGCTTCTCTTAAAAGATTAGCTGTACCTTCTGTTGCAACAAACTTATATCCAACTTCAGCTAACATTTTTGCTATAGGTAGGAATTCCTTTTTATCATGCTTATTTATAGTTGCTAATATCTTTCCTTTTTTATTTGAAGGATACATACTTCCCGCAACAAAACCTTTATATAAAGCTTCCTTTATATTTCTTCCTATACCTAAAACTTCTCCAGTTGATTTCATTTCTGGTCCTAATGATACTTCAACCTTAGGTAATTTTTGTGTTGAGAATACAGGTACCTTTATAGATACTAATTCTGGCTCTTTATATATATCAACTCCATAGCCTAAATCTCTTAACTTATATCCAAGCATTACTTTAGTAGCTAAGTCTACTATTGGAACCTTACTTACCTTACTTATATATGGTACGGTTCTTGATGCTCTAGGATTAACCTCTATAATATACAGCTCTCCTTCAAATTCTATGAACTGAATATTTATCATTCCATTAATTCCAATTGCTAATGCTAATTTCTTAGTATAATCTAAAACTTTATCTTTTATATCAGAGCTTATATTTTGGCTTGGATACATAGTTACTGAATCTCCAGAGTGAACTCCAGCTCTTTCTAAATGCTCCATTACTCCCGGAATTAATATTTCTTCTCCATCTGATATTGCATCTACTTCTATTTCTCTACCCATTAAATACTTATCTACTAGTATAGGATTTTTCTTATCCTTATCAAATGCATTCTTTAAATAATACTTTAATTCCTCTTCGTCATGAGTAATTTCCATTCCTTGACCACCTAGAACATATGAAGGCCTTACCAATACTGGGAAGCCCAATCTTCTAGCTTCTTCTAAGCCTTCTTCCACATTCCAAACACCTTTGCCTTTTGGTCTATCAATTCCTAGTCTTTCTAATAGGTCATCAAACTTTTCTCTATCTTCAGCCATATCTATTTGATCAGCTGTAGTTCCTAAAGTCTTAATTCCCTTCTCTTTTAAGAAGTTAGCAAGTTTAATAGCTGTTTGACCACCGAATTGTAGTATAACTCCATCTGGGTTTTCCTTATCGATTATATTTAATACATCTTCTTCTGTTAATGGCTCAAAATATAACTTATCTGATATATTAAAATCTGTACTTACTGTTTCTGGATTATTATTTACTATTATAGTCTCAATTCCCATTTTCTTTAATGATTTTACGCAGTGTACTGAAGCATAATCAAATTCTATTCCTTGACCTATTCTTATTGGCCCTGAACCTATAACTATTACTTTCTTTCTATCTGATACTTCTACTTCATCATATTGCTCATAAGTTGAGTAGTAATATGGTGATAAGGCTTCAAATTCTCCTCCACAAGTATCAACCATCTTATATGCTGGCTTGATATTCCATATCGTTCTTAACTTATAAACATCCTCTGGACTAACTTTAAGCATATCTGCTATAGCCTTGTCTGAGAATCCCTTTTTCTTTAAGTTTAATAACCATTCTTTATCTAAATCTTCTATCTTGCTTAATTTTAATCTAGTTTCTTCTTCAACTATCCATTTGAATTTTTCTAAGAAGAATATATCTATCCCAGTAATCTTAGCGATACTTTCTATTCTATAATCTCTTCTTATCATTTCAGCTAAAGCAAATAATCTTTCATCATCTGGCTTAACTACGATTGATTTCAACTCTTGAATGCTTAATTCTTTAAATTTAGGATGATCTAAAGAGTATTTTCCTATTTCTAAGCTTCTTATTCCTTTTAAAAGTGCTGCCTCTAAGTTAGCTCCTATTGCCATTATTTCTCCAGTTGCCATCATCTTTGTTCCTAAAGCTCTATCTGCTGCATAAAACTTATCAAATGGCCATTTTGGAATCTTAACTACAACGTAATCTAAAGTTGGCTCGAAGCAAGCATAAGTTTTTTGAGTTACTGCATTTTTAATTTCATCTAATCCATATCCTAATGCTATCTTTGCTGCAAGCTTTGCTATTGGGTATCCTGTTGCCTTAGATGCTAATGCAGATGATCTTGAAACCCTTGGGTTGATTTCTATTACTGCATATTCAAAGGAATTTGGATTTAATGCAAATTGTACATTACATCCTCCTTCTATTCCTACAGCATTTATAATATTTATTGCTGAAGTTCTAAGCATTTGATATTCTTTATCAGATAAAGTTTGTGATGGTGCAACAACTATACTATCTCCTGTATGAATACCAACTGGATCTATGTTTTCCATGTTACATACAGTTATACAGTTTCCATAAGAGTCTCTCATTACTTCGTACTCTATTTCCTTCCAACCTTTAACTGACTTTTCTAAAAGAACTTGACCAATTGTACTTAGTTGTAATCCTGAAGCTAATATTTCTCTAAGCTCTGCTTCATTTTCAGCAATTCCGCCACCAGTTCCCCCTAATGTGTAAGCAGGTCTAACTATTACTGGATATCCAATATTAGTAGCATAAGTAACCCCTGCTTCCATGTCAGTTATAATTTCACTTTGTATAACTGGCTCATTAATTCTATTCATCATATTTCTGAAAAGTTCTCTATCTTCACCTTCTTTAATAGATTGAATAGATGTACCAATTACTTTTACATTATATTTATCTAAAATTCCTGCTTCATATAAATCTACAGCAAGGTTAAGTCCTGTTTGTCCACCCATTCCTGTAAGTAAGCTATCTGGTCTTTCCTTATCTATAACTTTTTCTAAAAACTCTACTGTTAGTGGCTCTATATATATCTTATCAGCAACTTCTGAATCAGTCATAATAGTTGCTGGATTTGAATTAACTAAAACTACTTCTATTCCTTCTTCTTTAAGAGCTTGACATGCTTGAGTTCCTGAATAATCAAATTCAGCTGCTTGTCCTATTACTATTGGGCCTGATCCTATTACTAAAACTTTTTTAATATCTTTATTTAATGGCATATCCTAAATCCTCCTATAGTGCATACTTTATAAACTTATCAAATATATATTCGCTATCTTTTGGTCCTGCTGCTGCTTCTGGATGGAATTGAACTGAGAATATTGGAAGGCTTGTGTGCTTCATTCCTTCAATAGTTCCATCATTTATATTGATATGTGTTGCTACAACATCATTGGGTAAAGTTTCAACTACATATCCATGATTTTGTGATGTAATATGAACCTTATTTTCTTCTAAGTCCTTAACTGGATGATTGCATCCTCTGTGTCCAAATTTTAATTTAGTAGTCTTTCCTCCTAAAGTTAATGCTAAAAGCTGGTGCCCTAAACATATTCCTACTATCGGCTTCTTTCCTACTAATTCCTTTATATTTTCTATTACATCTCCTAGATCCTCTGGATCTCCAGGTCCATTTGATAAAAACACTAAGTCTGGATTTACTTCTAAAACTTCTTTTGCAGTTACATTCATTGGAAATACAGTTAACTTGCATCCTCTATTTTTAAAATTTCTTATTATATTTTCCTTTATTCCAAAGTCAATTATTGCTACGTGCTTTCCTTCACCTTCTATTGAATACTTTTCTTTAGTACTAACTATACTAACAGCTTCTTTATTTGAAAAAGAGCTTATCCTTTCCTTAACATCCTCTAATGTAACTTCTTCTAAAGAAATCATTCCTTTCATAGTTCCATAATTTCTTAAGACCTTTGTTAAAGCTCTAGTATCTATGCCTTCTAATCCAATTATCTTATTTTGCTTTAAATAATTTTCAAGATCCATTTCACATCTAAAGTTATTTGGGAAATTACACTTTTCTCTAACTATAAATCCCTTAACCTTAGGCGATTTTGATTCCATATCCTCTAGGTTGATTCCATAGTTACCTATAAGGGGATATGTCATTGTAACTATTTGTCCATAATATGATGGATCTGTTAAAACCTCTTGATAACCTGTCATTCCTGTAGTAAATACTACTTCTCCTATACTGTCTTTTAAATATCCAAAAGCCTTGCCTTCAAAAACCATACCATTCTCTAATATTAGCTTTGCTTTCATATTTAGCCCTCCTTAAATTTAAAAATATGTTTAGCTAAAAATACACTTTATAAAAGCTCTACTTATCTAAAAAATAAAAGGATAATAAGAAGACAACAAATTAAAGTTCTCTTCCTACTATCCTTATATATTTAATATCAGTATTAGAAAATGCCCTTACTGACATAGCTATGCAATTATTTTGTGAATATAAATATAACATAATTATATACTCCCTTTCTGGCCTCACAGGACCAATTTAAAGTGTACTTTTTAACCCTTTAATTATCTTTTTGATAATTAATTATCCTTTTGATAATATTCTATATTTTCTATAAATATCTGTCAAGGAAATTTAAATTAATAATTATACGTAACTCCCCAAGTTTTACTGAATATTTATTTATTTAAACAAACCAAATTTACATTACAAATATTAAATTATCATTTATTCACTAGATAATTTTATAGCATTATTACCGACATAAGTATTTAGATAGTCGCTTTATTATTTATTGCTTATATACTATATATTTTACACCATATAGGATTATAAATATATCTATTTCTGAATAAAAATTCAATATTGTTAATTTTTATGCACCTATATGTTTTAAATGATTTATTTGTAAAAATATTCTATAATTATATTGAAAATACATTTTTACTCTGTTATAATACTGTATATTATAACTCTTAATATTATATATAATACCATTAAATATGCGAGGAGGTTAATAATTTGCTTAAACTAAACAATGTAAGTAAAAAATTTAAAACTACCAAAGTTGTCGATAACTTATCCTTTTCTGTTAATAAAGGTGAAATTGTTGGTTTACTTGGTGAAAATGGAGCAGGAAAAACAACAACTTTAAGAATGATTTCTACTATGTTAGAAATAACTGAAGGCGACATTAAAGTTAACGATATTGATGTAAAATCAAATTCTGAAAGCGTAAGAAAAGAAATAGGAATTTTATTTGGAGGAGATGTAGGCTTATATGATAGACTAAGTGGAAGAGAAAATATAAGGTACTTTGCCAATCTTTATGGAATGACTAAAAAAGAAGCTGATGAAAGAATAGATAACTTAGCAAAAAGCTTTGGTATGGAGGATTATATAAACAAACCTGTTGGAAAATATTCTAGAGGTATGAAGCAAAAAATATCTATTGCTCGATCAATAGTTCATAATCCATCTGTCATGCTATTTGATGAGCCAACTACTGGTTTAGATGTTAGTGCTGCTAGAATAGTACAAGACTTCATACTACAATGTAAAAGTGAAAATAAAGTAATACTATTTTCTAGTCATTCTATGAAAGAAGTAGAAAAGCTATGTGATAGAGTTGTAATTATAAATAAAGGGAAATTAATAGAAGATTGTACATTAAGTAAATTAAAAGAAAAATATAATAATGAGGATTTAGAAGAAACATTCCTAAAACTTATAGGAGGTAAATCTAATGAATAACTTTTTAACAGTTTTAAAGAAAGAACTATTAGATATTGTAAGAGATAAGAAGACTCTTGTATTTACATTAATATTGCCTATACTTATTTATCCTATAATGTTTAAATTTATGTCTTCTGCAATGGAAAAAACTCAATCAGACGTACAAAAAGAAATTAATATATATATTGATGGTAATAAAAATTCTTCTATGGCAAAAGCTATAACATCTCTAGATAATATTAAATTGCCTGAAATAGAATCTCCAACAGAATCACTAAAAAACGGGGATATTCAACTTATAGTAAAAATCCCTGAAAACTTTGATGAAAATATATCTCAAGGGAAAAATGATACTATTGAACTTTTAATAGATGAAGAATCTAATAAGTCTATGATTGCAAGTAGCATGGTTAACGAAATATATGAAAGCTATAAAAAATCTATAGTTGAACAACGCCTAGCTGATAAAGGAATAGACTCATCTATACTTACTCCATTTGAAGTTAGCGTTAAATCAGGAATAAATGCTGATAATGAAGATATCAATGGGGGAGCCGCAATGCTTCTTACTATGATTCCAACATTAATTGTTATTCTTATGGTATCTTCTACTGTTGGTATGGCTGCTGATCTTGGCGCTGGCGAAAAAGAAAGATTTACATTTGAACCACTTTTATCAACTTCTGCTAAAAGAGCTTCATTACTTTGGGGTAAAATAGGCGCTTTATGTACCGTTTCATTCATAGCCTTGATGGCCAACCTTACTGCAATGGTAATTTCAATGCAAAAGTTTATGATTGTTGGTGAAGAAGTTAACTTTAAGCTAACACCTGCAACAATACTTGGAATGCTTATAATTGGTGCTTTAGTATTAATTACTTTATCTGCATTACAAATATCAGTAAGTATTTATGCAAGATCAACTAAAGAAGCAAATTCATATTTAGCTGCTATTACTATGCCTACTATGATTTTAGCCTTCTTGCCTTATATGATGGATGCAAAAGGAATAAATCCAGCATTCTTCAATATTCCTATAACAAATGCAATTTGTTTAATGAAGGAATTTACAGTTGGAATCTTTGATATTAAACATATAGCCATAGTTGTTGGATGGCATATAGTTTATATAATTGCTTCTATAATATTTGCTAAATTCATGTTCTCAAAAGAAGAAGTTATTTTTAGAAATTAACAATTGATAATGAACAATGCATACTGAGCAATGGACAATGCATAATTATAAATATAATCCACCTTTGTGAATTATTAAAAACAAAGGAATTCAGCTCAAAGCTGAATTCCTTCCTTAATTTTTTCATTCTTTAATTATTCATTATAGAAAGTTTCTTATCAAACTTTCTTATCTCAGGCCAAGTATGATAATTCGCACCTTCTTTTGAATGGTATTCCTCAAAATCTTCTACACTGATTTGATATGTTTCAAAACCTTCTATTTCTACTTCTATTTCAATATACTCACCTTCAATTATATTAAAACTTGTTACTTCCCCTGTAGGTATAACTTCACTTCCATAATAAAATGTGACTCCATTTTCTATAAGAGTCTCATAAACCTCTAAAATTTCATCTTTAATGTTTTCTGTCATTACAATAATTCACCTATCCCTTATTCATCATTAATATAATCTTTCTAGATAAGCTTCTAGGCATAATCTTATTTAATGCAATTATAACCTTATTTTTAAATCCAGGAATTATTATTAGTTTTCCCTTTTTAAAATCTCTATAAGCTATTTCTGCCACTTTTTTTGGTGTCATCAATGCTTTTTTAGCAGATTCTTTTTTTCTTATTCCAGCTTTATCTTGAAACCCTGTGCTTACAGGGCCTGGACATAAACAGCTTACTTTTATTCCAGTTCCCTTTAATTCTTCATATATAGCTTCTGTAAAACTTAATACATATGATTTTGATGCGTAATAAGTAGCCATTTTGGGACCTGCGCAAAATGCCGCTGTTGAAGCAACATTCATTATTGCTCCATCACCATGGCTTATCATTATTGGCAAAAACACCTTAGTTAATTCTGTTAATGCTCTCACATTTACATCTATTAAATTCAATTCTTTTTCTATTTCTATTTCGCTTAGGTAACCAAAGGATCCTAATCCTGCATTATTAATTAAAATATCCACAGATATATTTTTTTTATTAACATAATTTAATAGTTTTTCACAAGAGTTATCCTCAGATAAATCTAAAGATATGCTATACACGTTAATATTATATAGTAACATTAACTCTTCTTTTACCTTCTCTAGCTTCTCCTCATCTCTTGCAACTAAAATTAAGTTATTTCCATCATTAGCATATAGTTTTGCTAATTCATATCCAATCCCAGTAGTAGCTCCAGTTATAAGTACATAGCTCCTACCATACGGTTTACCCATAAAAAATCCTCCATAAATTTATTTATCAAAATTTATATTTAAATATATCATATAGTTCTATATATATAAATATTAAATAAGATGCGAATATGTAATATAAATGGCTATTTTCATATAAAAAATAGAGAAAGGTTGTCCTTTCTCTATTTTGCTACGTTTATCTTATATATATTTGAAATCTTTTCTAATACAATATAATAATTTAAAAAACTATCTAATATATTTACAGTAATTCAAATTTTACTTTATACCATTTATAACAAAATTAATTAGAAACAAAGCACTTACAACATACATTATTGGATGTACATCCTTAGCTTCTTTTTTTACTATCTTAGCTAAGCAATATGTTACAAATCCAGCTGCCACACCATTTGAAATGCTTCCTGTAAAAGGCATAAATGTCACTACGAAGAATGCTGGCATAGCTACTTCAAAATCGCTCCAATCAATATTTTTGAAGGATTCCATCATTAATATACCTACTACTATTAATGCTGGAGCGGTAGCTGCTGATGGCACCATACCCATTATAGGTGATATAAATAATGATAATATGAATAACACTGCTACTGTAACAGAAGTTAATCCAGTTCTTCCGCCTTGACCAATTCCTGCTGCACTTTCAACATATGTTGTTGTATTACTTGTTCCTAATAAAGCTCCTATTGAAGTGGCTGTTGCATCTGCAAATAAAGCTCTTTCTAATTTTGATGAAAAATTATTTCCACTTTCAAATAGCTTTTCATCATTATCATCAAATATTCCTGCTTTTCTTCCTGTTCCTAAAAATGTACCAATTGTATCAAAAGTATCTGATAAAGAAAATGCAAATATAGTAATTAATACTAAGGATATCTTAGATGGGTCACTAAATAATCCTACAAAATCTAACTTAAAAAATGTTGGTGCTATGCTTGGGATTCCAAAACTAATTTGTGAAAAGTCAGGCACTTGTGTTACCCCCATAAAAATACCAACAACTGTAGTTAAAAGAATTCCTAATAAGATTGCCCCTTTAAATTTAAGAAGCATTAATATAAGTGTAATCACTAGTCCTATTAGTGCCAATAATGCTACTGGATCCTTAAAATCAGTCATTGCTAGATTTACACTGTTAAATATTGATGAGTCTCCTGATGAAGCAATTTGATTAGCAGCCTCACCTGTAAAAGTAAGAAAATGAGCTTGTTTAATACCTAAGAATGCAATGAAAAGGCCTATACCTCCTGAAATTGCATATTGAAGTGAATGAGGAATAGCTTGTATTATCATTTTTCTTATTTTAGTAGTAGTAATAATAATATTGATAATTCCACAAATGAATACCATAGCTAAAGCTTGTTGCCATGTGAATCCAAGTCCCAATACTACTGTAAATGTAAAAAATGCATTTAATCCCATCCCTGGTGCTTGTGCAAATGGAACATTTGCTACCAACCCCATAACTAGAGTTCCTATAGCTGCTGCAATAATTGTAGCAACAAAAACAGCATTTTTATCCATTCCTGCTGCTGCTAAAATAGATGGATTTACAAATAAAATATATGCCATTGTAAGAAATGTAGTTAATCCTGCCATTAATTCAGTTTTAACATCGGTTCCATTTTCCTTAAGTTTAAAAAATTTATCCATAATAGCCCCCTTTAATTTTCGAATATTACATAAATATATTATCATTTCATTCGTATTTAATCAATATGTTTTTTGCACTTTTTATTAATTATTACCAGTATATACATAAATTTTTAATTTCTACACTAAATCAGCCCCTATTAATCCAGCAATAATTTCATAAAATCCGAACATTATGTTGAATAAACATACCTCTACATTTTTTAGCTATATATACTTTAATTATAATTTTTTTATTTATTGATACACCATTTCAAATTAATCTCCATATATTGACAATAAAGTTTCAAAATGGTACAATATGCATAACATTTATATATGTATTTAAAATAAATATATTGCTGAGAGGAGACTTTATTATGATTCCTACTATGCCAAACATGAATAATGTAGTAATTCATGTAAAGAACAATACATCTATGGATTTAGAAAAATGTACTATTGAACATACTGGAAAGGGTGGACACCCTATTAAATTAGGCAATATCAAATCAATGGAAAAAACTAATGAAGAAATGTGTATCTTAACTTCACAAGAAAAATCAGACCTTATTTTTAGTTATACTCTAAACGGAGAAAAATATAGTTCAATCGTGTACAACAACATAATTTTTTCTGATATTAGACCACTAACTATAAATATATCTGAAAACAATAACACATTAATATTTAATACTGAACATAGCTCAAATAATTAATTTTAAGGAGATATAAGTTATGAAAAAAGTTATGCCATTTCTATTTACAGGTAACCAATTTAATCTTAGAAATATAGTTGTTTATGTAAACAATAACACTTCAAAGATATTAGAGAATGTAACTATTCAACACACTGGTCCAGGAGGACACCCTATTAATTTAGGAACTATTAAACCTAATAGTAATGATACTCAAGAGGAAATCTGTTCAACAACAATAGTAAGTAAATCTGAATTATTATTTAGCTATGTGCTAGGTGAAAACAGATATAACTTAGTTGTCTATGATGATATTATTAATACAGATATAAGACCAATAGTAATTACTATAACTGAAGAAGATAATAATTTAGTATTTAATACTGAAAGAGTTGCCGGTAAAGATATTTAATAAATATTTAAATTAGGAGGCTTATAACGAAAAGAGAAGTTCAAAAATTTCCTGTTTCTTGGTTGCTTTTTAGTAGTGATTTTAATAGACACAATACAATTATATATATAAAGAATCACACAACTTATAACTTAGGGAATACTACTATTGAAAGAACTGGCATGGGTGGACATCCTATTGAATTAGGAACTATAAAAGCAATGAGTAGTGATGTTAATGAAGAAATGTATCCTTCGCCAATTATGGAAAAATCCGATTTAATCTTAAATTACGTATTAAATTGTGAAAATCACAGTTCAGTTATACACGGTAATATATTTCTTACAGATATTAGACCTATAGTCATTGATATAATTGAAGAAAATGGGGAATTAATTTTTTCAGCAACTCGTATAAAACATGAAGATATAATTAATTAAAAATAAAAGTGAGGACTTAGTGCCTCACTTTTATTTTACTCTAAATTATTTCTTTTCATCTTCAGTCACTCTTCCATCTGAGCTACTTACAGGAATTGCTTCTCCTAAAAATTTAGGTTCTGGTTTTAATATATTTACGTAGACAAAGTCTTTTAATTGTGCTAATAACTCACGCTTTTTATAACTATCCATCAATTGATATTGTCTTTTATCTGAATTTATTCCATAAGCATCTATTCCTAATTTTCTGGCTATATATAAAGCTCTTGGCAAATGATACTCATTAGTTACTATTATTGCCTTATCAACTTTAAAAATCTCTTTTGCCCTATACATTGTATCATAAGTACTGAAGCCTGCATGATCCATAAATATTATCTTTTCATCTATATCATTTTGTAATATATACTTTTTCATAGATCCAACTTCATTATATTCTTCTCTACCATGATCTCCACTTAATAAAAATGTATTTCCTAATCCAGCCTCAAAGGCTTCTAAAGAAGTTTCTAATCTATCAGCTAATATATCTGATGGTGTTCCATCTGCTCTGACTCCGGCCCCCAGCACTATAATCGCATCATTTTCACTAGGAATATCTTCAATATTATAAATATATTTTTTATAGCTATTGACTGTTGAAATGGTTATACTTATGGATATTATAAATATCATTAGTAATATTATAAATATACTCATAATTCTTCTTCCCCACTTCTTAAATTTCAAATTTCTCATGAAATTATCCTGATATATTATATTCCATACTTCATTTTAATGTGTGGAATTCCTGCTTCATCATACTCATTTGATACTTCCTTAAACCCAACAGACTTATACAATTCTTCTATATAGCTTTGTGCTGATATTGTTATTTTTTCTTGTTTAAAATGCTTATGTATCTCTTGTATTGCTTTAAGCATCATTTCTTTAGCTAATTTTTTACCTCTATACTCTTTTAAAACTAGCACTCTTCCTATAGATGCCTCTTCATAAGATAATCCTGGTGGTAATAATCTGCAATACCCTACTACTTTTTCTTCCCCATCTTTATTATCTATTGCAAATAAGTGCACACACTTTTTATCTTTATCATCAAAATCATTTTCACAAGTTATTTCTTGTTCGCAAGCAAAAACTTCATATCTAGCTTTAGCTATTTCATAAAGTTCACTTATGTTAAGTTCATTAAAATGCTTGCTTCTAAACTCAATTTTCTTCTCCATAAAATACTCCTTTTAAATCACAAATTTTAGTATATTATCATTATAATATTATTATTTTATATTTTCCATAAATAACTATATTTCAATAGTAATATACTCATAATAATATTATAATATCTTAATAAACTTATTTATTTTGCATTTTTAAGAATACCATTCTATTTTAATGCTATTCTTATTATTTTTAGCTTTTTAGAACATTTTAATTAAATTTAAAGATTGTCTTCACCAACTCATAGTATTAATATTAAAATAAATTTAAATGAACATTGTTCATAAGGAGGTTTTATATTTGGTAATTGAAATTAAAAATTTAGTTAAAAATTATAAAGATTTTACAGCAGTAGATATAAAAGATTTAACCATTAAAGAAGGTGAAATTTTCGGATTTTTAGGGCCAAATGGTGCTGGAAAAACTACTACTATAAGTATTTTGAGTGGCCTATACTCTAAGTATTCTGGAGATATTAAAATCTTTGGAAAAAATATTAAAGAAGATCCATTATTTATAAAGAAAAACTTAGGTGTAGTTCCACAAGACTTAGCTTTAATAGATGATTTAACAGCTGAAGAAAATGTTAAGTTTTTTGGTGAGCTATATGGTTTAAAAGGAAAAAAGCTAAAAGATGCTGTTAAAGAAACATTAGAATTTGTTGGGCTTTGGGATAGAAAGAAAGACTTTCCCCCTAAATTTTCTGGTGGAATGAAAAGAAGATTAAATATAGCTTGTGCTATTGTTCATAAACCAAATTTAATAATTTTTGATGAGCCAACAGTTGGTATTGATCCTCAGTCAAGAAATAATATTTTGGAAACTATAAAGAAACTTAATGAACAAGGCTCCACTATAATTTATACTTCTCACTATATGGAAGAAGTTGATGCTATTTGTTCTGATATTTGTATAGTTGACCATGGACAAATTATTGCAAAAGGTACAAATGATGAACTTAAGGCTTTAGTTAAACATGAGGACGGAAGCGTTGCCTCACTAGAAGAAGTATTCCTTCAACTTACTGGCAGAAGTCTTAGAGACTAGGGAGGATTTCTATATGAAAATTTTAACAATAGTAAAATATAGACTGATTCAATCAGTCAGAGATATTCAAAGCCTTATATCAATGATATTAATACCTATATTTTTAATATTAATTTTAGGAAACGCATTAAAGAATAATGATGATTTTACAGCAAGAACTGTTGATAAAGTAAATTTATTATATATAAATGAAGATTCAACTGATGGTGCTAAAGCTTTTGAAAATTTTATAACCTTAGATGAGCTTGGAGATATAATTCAAGCTGAAAAAATTAATGATATTGAAGAAGGGAAAAAATTAATTGAAAGCAGAAAATATGATGCTTTAGTTGTTTATGATGAAAATTCTAGTGGTAAACTTCAGCTAATAGGTTCTGAATATAATCAGCTGGGAGTTTCAATAGTCAAAGGTATAATTGAGACATATTCATCTTCTGCAAATGCTATGGAAGCACTAGCTAAAATTCAAGCTAGACATTTTAATATAGAAGAAAATAATAACTTACAAGATGAGGCAATATCTGTATCAGGTAAAAAGCCCTCTGCTATAGATTATTATGCTATAACAATGCTTGTAATGATAATAATGTATGGATCAATTTATGCTAACTTCGCCATAGATAAGTCTTATTATGGCTCAGTTGGATATAGATTTAGATCTACTCCTTTAAATCTTGGTGAAATATTTATTGGAGAAGCTATAGGAGTAATTATAACTATAATGATTCAAGTATTAATTCTACTCTTAATATCAGATTTAGCCTTTGGAGTAAACTTTGGAACTAGCCTTCCAATTATATTATTATCAGCATTTTCATTATCAGTATTATCTACAATGTTAGGTATTTTTGCCATAATGATTACTAAAAAAGGCTTAATAGGTCTGGCTTTATTAAATGTTATAGTACCTATATTTACATTCTTAAGTGGAGGCTTTGTTAAAGTAAACTTTAGTGGAATAATTGGAACTATCTCTAAGTTAACTCCTAATTATTTAGCTTCAAATGCCATGTTTAAATCAATTTATGGCGGAGCTACAAATGAAGTTTTATTTAGTATAATAGGACTTTGGATTATGTCTGCTCTTCTATTTTTAGGAGCAAATATAATAGGAAGGAGTGAAAGAGTATGACAATATTTAAAGCAACATTAAAAAGATTATTCAGACAAAAATTAAATCTTTTATTCTTAATAGTATTACCTCTAATATTTATGTTCATTGCATTTTCAGGCTCAAATGGTACTCCACCTTTAAAGGTGACTATTATAGACGAAGATAATACAGACATTACAAAAGATATTATTAAAAATATTGAGGATAAATCAGAAGTGAACTTTAATTCTAAAGAAACTATTCAAGATAATTTAATTAACAATGAAATAGATTATGCAATAATTATTCCTAAAGGTTATACTGATTCTTTAATAAGTGGAAATGATGCTACTTTAAAAACCTTTGAATCAAAGGAAGGAAATACTTCTATAGCTATAAAAGAATCATTAAATAATTATATAAATATATTGAAGACATTTGCTAAGAACTCTAATGGTGATAAGCAAAAGTTCTATGATGCAGTTAAATATTACTCAGAAGGTTCTTATGAACTGTCTTATACAAGTATAGATAAGGGTGAAGGAAATAAATCTAAAACAGATACTGCTATGGCATTTATAGTACTAAATTTATTATTTTCTGCAACATCAGCAACTAATATAATACTAAAAGATAAAGAGAAAAATGTATTTACAAGATTATTTACTACACCAATAACACGCTTTAAATATATATTTGAAAGCTTATTATCATTCTTAGTAATTACATTTATCCAAATTACTTTATACTTCATGTTATTTAAGTATGCCTTTAAATTTAACTTAGGAGATTCACCATTAAGTCTTTATATAATGTTCTTGATATTTGGAGTATTTACAATTTCTCTTGGAGTATTTATTACTACTCATTCAAAAGATTTAAGAATATCTGGAACTATAAGTACTCTTGTGATCCTTCCATTTGCAATGCTTGGAGGATGCTTTTGGCCAAGAGATATAATGCCAACAATATTAAAAAACGTTTCTAAAGTTGTTCCAACTACATGGATAAATACATCCAATAGTAATATACTCTATGGTTCAACAATAAGTAATGAAATTACTACTATAGTATTACTACTAGGAATTTCATTAATACTATTAGGACTATCATCAAATAAATTAAAAAATAAAGCATAATAAAATGCTAAAATAAAAAGGATGCAACAAGTATCCTTTTTATTTTTTATTTTTATGGAACCTTTTTATATATTTAATCGTCTATAATGTGAATCGATTCAGACGGGGTATTAATAATGGTTAATGAACTATTATTCAAAAAAGCTGTAGAAGGCGATAAGGATAGCTTTATAAAATTAATAGAGCCAATTAAAGAAAACTTATATAGAGTAGCCTTTGTATATTAAAAAAAGAAAGATATAAACATAGATGATATAAAAGTTTCTTCAAAATTGGATGATATTATTAAAATCTCTGTAGATGAAGGATATGATACAACATTTATTAAAAGCCTATCAAATAAGAAATCTAAAAAGTTTAATAAGAATATAGTTGCAGCAACTATATTGGTAGCTTTAGTCGTAACAGCATTCGGCTCAATATTTATTGCAGCAGTTAAATTAACCATGTTTGATATAAAAAATTATCTAGGAGTTAATTCTAACTTAGATGAGTATAGCACTGTAGTTAATGAAGCTATAAGCAAAAACGGAATAACAATTCAATTAAATGAAGTTATTTTATACAAAGATGAAATTATTGTCTCAACAACAATAAAATCAGATAAAAAACTAGGTGATAATGGAAATATAATGGTATTTGGGAATGTATATATTAATGGTAAAAAAGTATCTAACTCAGCTGGAAGTTCATAAAATCAAATTGATGATTATACTGAAGAAAGTGTACTTTCATATACATTAGATAAAGAGTTAGAAAGAGGAAATTTATATATAGAAATAAAATACGATAAAGCTCTTTTAAACATAGATGAAAAAGAAAATAAAGTAGAAGCCCCATGGAACTTCGAATTCATTTCTAACGGCGATGCTTTATCTACAAATACAAATAGTATAAATTTAAATAACTAATTTACACTAGACAATGGTCAAAAGATAATACTTATTGAATATAGAAGTAATGCTGTAGACGAAAAGATTTACTACTCTGTTGAAAATAAAGATAGAAATAACGTATATTCATTAGAATTAATATGATATGATGATTTAGGAAATGAAGTTAAGTTTTATAGTTCTTATGAAGAAATGACTAACGGCTTATAAAAAAATCAAACTGAAATTTCACAAGATACAAAAGCATTAACATTAACACATATGCAGTAGCCTTTCCAAAAGAAAGCGTTAGGATTAGCAATAATTACAAAAGGGTTGGTGAAGAATTAACTATAAAATTAAAGTAGTTTTACTTTTCTTATAAAAATGTAGTTACTTTATTTTTTATTAAAGTAACTACATTTTTTATATTATAAATTTTTTTATTTCATAACTTTACCCTTATCCAATATGGCTTTATAAAAATATTACTATTATTTTAAACTTATCTTACTTGTCCATTTCCATAAATTATATATTTAATAGTTGTAAGCTCTTTTAGTCCCATTGGTCCTCTTGCATGAAGCTTTTGAGTACTTATTCCTATTTCTGCTCCAAATCCAAATTCACTTCCATCTGTAAATCTAGTAGAAGCATTTACATAAACTGCTGCTGCATTAACTTTATTTAAGAACTTTTGTGAATTTTTATAGCTATTAGTTACTATTGCTTCTGAATGTCCTGAACCATATTTATTTATATGATTAATTGCCTCATCAACACTTTTCACTATTTTAGCACCTATTATATAATCTAAATACTCTTTACTCCAATCATCTTCACTTGCCTCTTTAACATCATTTATTAAAGATTTTACTTTTTCATCTCCTCTAATCTCAACATCCTTTTCTCTTAATGCCTTTACTATGATTGGAATAAAGTCATTTGCTATATTTTCATTTATAATCATCTTTTCTGCTGCATTACAAACTGCTGGTCTTGATGTTTTTGCATTTATTATTATATCTCTTGCCATATCAAAGTCACAATCTTCATCTACATATATATGACAATTGCCAACTCCTGTTTCAATTACTGGTACAGTTGCATTTTTTACAACTGTTTGTATAAGTCCAGCCCCACCTCTTGGAATTAAAACATCTATATACTCATTTAATTTCATCATTTCTAATGCTGTTTCCCTACTAGTATCTTCAACTAATTGAATCGAAAACTCTGGTAATCCAGCTTCTTTTATAGCATTAGCTAATATTTTTACTATTGCTTTATTAGAATTTATAGCTTCACTACCACCTCTAAGTATTACAGCATTTCCTGTTTTTAAACATAGCCCTGCTGCATCACATGTTACATTTGGTCTAGCTTCATATATTATCCCTATTACTCCCATTGCAACTCTTTGCTTTCCTATTTGAAGACCATTTGGCCTTTTCCACATTTCTATTACTTCTCCAATAGGATCTTCTAAAGCTATTAGCTCTCTTAATCCCTTAGCCATATCCTCTATCCTTGATTCATTTAGTGATAATCTATCTAACATAGCCTTGGATGTTCCTTTTTGAACTGCTCTATCCAAATCTTCTTTATTTGCTTTTATGATTTCATTTGTATTGTTAATTAAAGCATTTGCCATTGATTCTAATGCTTTATTTTTTTCAGTAGTCGATGCTATTCCTAAATCATATGATGCTTCTTTAGCCCTTTTACCTAACTCATAAATACTTAGCATTAATAATTCTCCTTCACTTTTATTTTTTAGTCTATTACTAATTTATTTTTAAGCTTTGCATAGCAAAACATCCTTTATTTTAATTCTACATTTTACATTTCAAAAGCTTCTTATAAACTTTTAAATAATGTTCCTATTTCCTCACCATTTAATATGTTTAAAATTATTTTAGGGTCTTCTCCATTAGCTAGTACCATATCTACTTGAGATTCAGTAGCTGTCTTAGCAGCTGTTAATTTTGTTATCATTCCACCTGTTCCAAGATTACTTCCAGCTCCTCCACAACATTCCTCAAGTTCTGGAGTAATTTTATCTATTTCCTTTATTAGTTTTGAATTTGGATTCTTCCTAGGATCTGAATCATAAAATCCATCTATATCTGATAATATAATTAAAAGATCAGCATTAACTAATTTAGCTACTATAGCTGATAGGTTATCATTATCTCCAAATCTAACTATATTTTCTATTTCATCTATAGCAACAGTATCATTTTCGTTAACTATAGGTATTATTCCGCTTTCTATTAGAGTTTCAAATGTATTACATACATTTTCTCTAATATGGCTATCTTCAACTACATCTCTTGTTAAAAGAACCTGCCCTACAGTATGGCTATACTCTCCAAAAAATTTACTATAAATATGCATTAGCTCACATTGTCCAACTGCAGCAACAGCTTGCTTTTCTCTTATAGTCTTTGGCTTTTCCTTTAACTTAAGCTTAGATACTCCAACTCCTATTGCCCCTGAAGTAACTAATATAACTTCTTTTCCTGAATTCATTACATCTGATAACACCCTAGTTAACTTTTCTATTCTTGTTAAATTAATTTTACCATTTTCATATGTTAATGTTGAAGTTCCTACTTTAACTACAATTCTATTAGAGTTTTTAACTTTACTTCTAGCATTCATCCTACTATCCCCCTGATATTATTCTTTGTTTAATTATAATTTTTTTTGCATCTTTTTTCTACATAATTTGCTTTATTCTTTAAACTCCTTCAACTTTTCTTCTACTTCTTTATTAAAATATTTAAAAATAACCTTACCTAATGAATAAATTGGTACTACTACAAATGCTCCTATTGGCCCAACCAAACTTGCTGCCCCAACCACTAAAAAAATATCTGTTATTGGATGTATGTTCATTGTTTTACCCATTATTAATGGTACAATAATTCTTCCCTTAAGAGTTTGAGCAATTATTACTAATATAGATAACTTTATAATCATGCTCCATCCTAAAGCTATTGCAATTATATATGGAATAATCATAGATATAAAAAATCCTACAAATGGTATAAAAGCTAAAACAAAAGTAACTGATGATAAAAGTAAAGGACTTGCCATCCCTATAATTTTATATCCAATAAAGACCATCAGCGCTAAAGAAAGAGCTACCTTAGCTTGCCCTAAAATATATGATGATAAAACTTCATCGCTTTCTTCTACAATATCATAAAGCTTATACTTATATTTCCCAGGAAATATATTAACTATATTTTCTTTAATCTTCTCTTCATCTTTAAGAAGATAAAACACTATTAATATAATAAGTAAAATATCCGAAAACAATTGCATTCCCTTATCAAATATTCCCCTTAGACCACTTGCTAATAAAATAGCATATTTTTGTATATCACCTAAAAACTTCTCATAATAATCTAATTTAAATATATCACCTTTAAAAAACTCACCTACTCCATACAGATTTCCTTTTTCCTCTACTATTTTCAAAAATATAATTTTTAAGTTTATAAATTGCTCTATAAAATAATCTCCAAAATATTTCATGATTCCAGCTGCAATAAAAAAGAAAATTAATAAAGTTAAAGAAGCCGCACTTCCTCCCTTCATCTTTTTTTTTAGAAATATATTATTAAGAGGTTTTAGTATATAAAACAAAAATACTCCAAATATTATTGGTATAATAACTACTGCAAAAATTACATTTATAAAATTTCTCAACACTGAAATTTTTCCTAGTAATATTACTAGTATAGCTAATAAATTAAAAATAATTAAATATGTAATAACATTCTTCTTATGCATAAACTACTTCTCCTTTGTTTAAATTAATTAAATTTAGTTTATCCTTAGAAGAAAATATTATTATCTATACCCTTAATTTTAATACTCTTATAAAAAGTCTGTTAACTATTTAATATAGAACCAATATTATTAAATTAATTAAATTACATAAAATATATATTTATAAAACTTAGAAATTATAGTTAACTATAATTAATTGCATAAATTTTAGTTGAATTTGTATAAAAATCTATTGATTTAATGTATTAAAATGTATTAAAATAAAATCCTATGTATAAATATTAATTTTTTGGATATAAAGGAGATCGGAATGAAAAATTTAACTAAAGATGGATTTTCATTAAAATCATCATTATTCTTTATTCTTCCATCCTTAATAGGAGTACTTCTATTTATGATTCCTATTAACTTTAATGGAGAAATAACAATACCAGTAGCAATCTTATCAAAGTTCTTAGCTAAATCTCTTGGAGATTCATTAACTTTTATAATAACTATAGCTATTTGTACTTCTGCTATTGTGAGTGTAATAACTAAAATTTTTAAGCCAAAATTTATAGTAAAAAATGAATTTTTGAACACATTATTTAATCCTAGTGCCATTTGGTTTATTGCTAGAATAATTGGAGCTGTATTTTGTGTTTTAGCTTTATTCAAGTTTGGACCGGAATTTATAGTTAATGATTCAACAGGATCATTTGTACTAAATGATTTACTTACAATATTATTTACTATTTTCTTTTTTGCAGGACTTCTATTACCATTGCTCTTAAACTTTGGCTTATTGGAATTTTTTGGTGCAGTACTTACTAAAGTTATGCGACCAATATTTACATTGCCAGGCCGTTCATCTATAGATTGTATAACTTCTTGGCTTGGAGATGGAACTTTAGGCATAATATTAACAAATAAGCAATATGAAGAAGGCTTTTATTCTAAAAGAGAAGCGGCTATAATCAGCACAACTTTTTCTGCTGTTTCAATAACTTTTAGTTTAATCGTAATAGATACAGTTGGTTTATCTCATTTATTTATACCATTTTATTTGACAGTTAGTATTTCTGGAATTATTGCGGCTATAATAATGCCAAGAATTTATCCATTACGTAAAATTCCTAATACATATTATAATAACCAAGAAAAGAAGAATGATGAATCAATACCATACGGATATTCCTCTTTCTCTTGGGGATACAAAAAGGCCATAGATAAAGCATCTCAAAATACTGATATAAAAGGCTTTTTCATAGATGGGTTTAAAAATGTAATAGATATGTGGCTTGGAGTACTTCCAGTTGTTATGGCTCTTGCAACTATAGCTTTAATAATAGCTGAATATACTTCTGTGTTTCAAATTTTAGGATTACCTTTTATACCATATCTTAAGCTGTTACAAGTTCCGGAAGCAGTTGCTGCTTCTCAAACTTTAGTTGTAGGATTTGCTGATATGTTATTACCATCTGTTTTAGCTGCAAATACCATTGCTAGTGATATGACTAAATTTATAGTTGCTTGTACTTCCGTTTCTCAATTAATATATATGTCCGAAGTAGGTGGAGTTCTACTTGGATCAAAAATTCCTGTATCATTAAAGCAACTATTAATAATATTTATAGAAAGAACTATAATCACATTACCTGTAATTGTCATTGTCGCCAATATAATATTTTAATAAAAAGCTGTATCTTTTCAGATACAGCTTTTTTCAAATATTATATTAAGTTTAAATGATTTATATAAATCTCATATCATATTTTCAAATATCTTATAGAAGTTTATAATTCCATGCCCTGATTGAGGATTAGGATACATATCGCCAGGCCTTTTTAACGTTCCTCTATTTAAAAATGTCTTAATACTTTGAGAGTACATATAAGAATAATTTTTATCTACTATCCCCCATTCAAATAATAAGACACATGCGCCAGCTCCTATAGCTGCTGCTAAACTAGTTCCATTTATAATATCAACTTTATTATTTATACCTACAGTCATAGTATTAACTCCACCTGCTGCAAAATCAATTACATCTTTATATGCATTTCTAAGAGCAACTCCTGAGTATGCCAATAAATTATTGTTATTTTGATTATACGCAGCTACAGTAATAATAAATTCTGAATCTCCAGGGATGGTTAAAGTACCATATTGATCACTTGATATAAATCTAGTTCCGGGTGAAGTCAATCCTCTTTGTGGTAACCATGCATTATACTCTGCCATTTTCCCAAGCCTTAGTCGAATACGTATTTTCCATATTCCAGGACGTATATCGTGAAAATATATTCTAATTAATTGATCCCCTGTATATTCCTCTGGTAAGTTATAATATATTGACACTCTTGTTTGTTCAAAGATAAATGAATATTTTTTACTTATATTTAATATGGCTGGTACAAATCCAGTATCTGCTCCTGATGGCCCTATCAAATTTATTTCAACTATATTAGGTAAGTTGACCCATACTTCCATAGATAATATTTTTTGTTCCTTTTCTACTATAATTTCTATAGCTTCATATTCATTTTTATCCTTGATAATTCCTGAAGCATGGCAATCCTGTATCCCTTCATTTCCTGTTCCTGTAACAACAACAAGACCTACATTACTTGATACTGCTGCTATATAATTATCTAAAATATGCTCACCTTTATGATTACCATTATTAGTTCCTAATGGTAATAGTATAACAACAGGTTTTCCGTTTGCTAAAAGGTAATTCTTTAAGTATTCTATAGCAAATAAAATTGATGTAATATTATATACAGGGGCATTTACTCCATAATTATACTTAAAAAAATTTGATTGAATTAATTTTACAGCAACAAATTCACATTCTGGAGCAATCCCCCTTAACATTGGATTTTTTCCTAAGGCTCCTACTATTCCAGCCATATTAGTTCCATGTCCAATTTCATCCCTACTAGGTACTATATCATATGGGTTTCCACCTTTATTATATGTCTCTATTGCTTCATTAATTTGATCCTTCTTATATACAGTCCCTAGTGCTATATTATTGTTAGCAATATTGGAACCAATGCTTTGATCCCATATTTCATTTATTCTAGTCTTCCCATTAATGTCCTTAAACTCATCACTTAAATAATCTATTCCAGTATCTATTATTCCAACTACTACCCCCTTTCCTCTTAAGTTTAATGGTGATTCAGCTTGTAGTGTATTAACTTGTGTTGCTTCAATAGCTGATATACTTTGCAAAGTATAAATTTCTGGAGGCAATACATAAACTATTTCAAAGTTGTCTGAGGCATAAAATCTATTAATTAAATCGATTATTTCTGTAGTATTTTCAAAAGAATTTATTAAACTCGACTTAATATATACAGAAGCGTATTCATTATTAATTACTATTATATAAATTCCAGGATTATTTGTAATTGTTCCATTAAGCTCACCTACATATTCAACTAAATAACTAACATAATTGATACTGTTAAATATATATTCCGGAGCTTCAAAACTATTAACTTCCATTTACTATCCTCCCATTTAGTTTCTTATAATATCATTTGGAATTCTAATATATAAATTTCCAATCAAATATTCCAACATATCTTTATTAACTCGATAGTTTCCACCAAGAACCTTAAAAACCTCTAGCAAATTTAACCTTCCATATCCTAAATCCTCATTTGGATATTCATATATATCATCTCTATCTGCTGAATATATCAATAAACTTCTAAGCTTAATTGAATACATAGATAAATTATTCTTATCAACAATTCCCCACTGTAATAATAATACGCAAGCTCCTGCAACTATTGCAGAAGCTGCTGAACTTCCACTTACTTTACTTATGTTATTGCTCCCTGAAGATGTAGTCAAAATATTGATGCCTTCAGTTGCTATATCTGGATTAATTAATCCATTTGTATTAAATCCCTTTCCTGACGCTGATACTAAACTATTATTTAGTCCATTATAATATGCTACTGTTATTAAATTCTTAGCAGTAGACGGTATAGTTAATGTATTATACGGATTAGGGTTAAGAAATTTTGTGCCTTCTGGCAAAATATACTTATCTTGTAACCATATGTCATACCTTCCATCTGTTATATATTCTCCTCTTAACTTTATCATCCATATTCCTGGCTTTATTTCTGAAAAATTTAATATAAATAATTGATGCCCTGTGAAACTTTCAGGATCATAAGATCTTATTTCAACTTTAGTATTAATTAAATAAAATATTCTTGTATCTCTAGATTCAATATTTGGAACTATAAACCCCGATTCTTCTCCACTAGGAGCTATTATGTTTAATGACATTTTATTAGGTTTTTGAATCCATATATGCATAACAAATATTTTTAATTCTTTAGTCATTAATAGCTCAGAGTTTTTAACTTCTCCTTCATTTGATATAAAGTTTGTAGAATGTCCCTCATAATTTCCAGCATTACCAGTTCCAGCAACAAAAACAATATCCCTTCTTCTAGCTATTGCTGTTATAAACCTGGCTGTAATATTATGTCCATCATGGCTACCATTATAGCTTCCGACCCCAATATACAATACAAGAGGCTTTCTTAATTCATATGCTGACCTTCTTAAATATTCAATTGCAGATAAAACCTCAGAATTATTATAAACCGGCACAACTGGCAAATTATTTTCTCTCAATATTTTTATATAATTAGGAGAAGGTAATAGCTTTACTATCATAAATTCACAATCAGTAGCTATACCTTCGATATTAGAGTCATATCCCCTTGCTCCTATTATTCCAGCCATATTAGTTCCATGTCCTATTTCGTCTTTACTTGCTACAATATCATATGGATTATGTCCAATTTTACTACTTTCAATTGCTCTATTTATATCCTCATTAAGGTACTCTGTTCCTATATATAAGTTTCCTTTCCTATTTGTATTAATTGTTTGATCCCATATTTTTATTATTCTAGACGTGCCATCTTCTCTTATAAACTCCTTATTTAAGTAATCTATTCCCGTATCTATCATCCCTATGATTATTCCTTTTCCTGTTAAATTCAGATATTTATTAATCTTAACTGCATTTATATTATCTACATTTATAGGTGATATATCTTGTAATACATAAATAGATCTTGCTTCAATAAAAATAATTGAAGGTACATCTTTTCTTAATCTATCTAAATTTTTTTCTTCTACAGATATAACTGCAAGATTTTCATTAATAATATCCCCACAAGCATAATCTACTTTATCAATTTCCTCTTTAAAATTCCCTCTATATTCAATTACAAACCCTGGTGAATTTTCATCTAAATAATTTTTACATCCAACAGTATTTTCCATACATACCCTCTCAAAGAAATTAATAATATATCATATGTACTTTTTATCATATCGCTTATAATTTATATATTTATTATTTAAAATTAAACATTTTATAATTTTAATTCTATTTATTCTGTTCCTTTTAATTCTAATCCGTAAACAACATACAAAATTTGTAAAATACTATTAATCGTTCGACTTTTTATTTAAATGTATTGCTTTTAATTTACTAATAGTTTATATTGTAAATAAATGGAGTATTCCATTTATTGTAAAGGAGGTGATATAGTTACCTTCGATGAAATAATAAGCATCATCGCTTATTATTTATTAACATTTTTGTTCCTAAAATTCATTGTCACTTCACTCAATATAGGAATTAATAAACACTTCAGAAAAATCTAATAAATTACATTTAATATGTTCCATTTAGTATACAAATACTTTATTGGAGTATTTAACAAACCTTTTTATAAACATTTCTTAGGATACAAAATGCGTATTTTGTATGCTAATTAAAGTATTCTTAAGTTTTTAATAAACAACCGATCTTTCCTTTTAGATGTACAAATGTTTAAAGTGAGTCTCTTATTTTTTCTAAAAATATCCAACTTACTTTAATCTAATATCAAATTATTAGATATTTACCTACTCAAAAAAAGATCCTCATTCAATATACAGATGAGAATAAATAAAAATATTGTTAGGAGGTAAATATAATTGAAGAAAAACTTTCTTAAAAAAGTTATTTGCACACTTTTGACAGCTTTCGTTACACTTACATCTACTTCATTTATTACTAAGGCAGCTACAAATGTTGGTAGTTATAATGCTGGTATTGGAATAAAAAACTGGCCTGCCCAAGTTAATGCTCCCTATGTTGATATGGTTGGCTGGGTAACTAAAAATGGATATTATATGGGGAATGATGGCGGAGGAGCTGCTAATCTTAAAAAGCTATCAGATGAAACTGGTATAAAATACTTTAACTTAGCTTTTATACAATCAACTGGTAGTGTTACAAATGGAAAAATCAATTGGGGCTGGGGAGGATATTCTGTTTTAAGCGAAGGTAAAAATGATAATCAATATAACGGAATAAAACAGTCTCTAAAAGACCTAAGAGCAATTGGTGGTGATGCAGCTATATCCTTTGGTGGTGCTGGTGGAACTGCATTTTGGCAAACTTCTCAAGATGTTAATGTTCTTTATAATACCTATTTAGACATAGTGAATGGATATGCATTAACAAGAATAGATCTTGATGTTGAAGGCGGAGCCCAAAATAAAAAAAGCAATATTGCTAATGCAAAGGCTGTAAAGATGTTACAAGATACTACAAGAGTAGAAGTGACATTAACCGTTCCTGTTTTACCATCTGGTTTAACTCAAACTCAAATAGATTTATTAGATGCCTATTTATCTAATAATGTTACTCTAAAATATATAAATATAATGGCTATGTGCTATGGAAGTAGTACTTTGCTACCTGGAGAAAATTATGGCACAGCCTCAATACGAGCAATAGACTCAACAAAGAATCAAATAAAAGATTCTTACCAAAAATTTGCTAATACTACTTTATCTGATTCCGAAGCTTATTCAAAAATTGGTGCTACAGTATCTGTAGGTTATGAAAGTTCTTCAGATCCTATATTTACTCCAGCATGGTCTCAATTAGTAGTCGACCATGCTAAATCTAAAAATATTGGCATGACTTCTTATTGGTCACTAAATAGAGATTCCCAAATAGAAAATAATCAAGGAATAACTTCTCAGTATGAGCATTCAAAGATATTTTCTAAATTCGGTTCACCAGCAATTCCTAGCGACAATACTGCTCCAGCGATTAGCGGTGTTATAGATAAACAAATTAATATTGGAGATACCTTTAATCCTCTAGCAGGAGTTACTGCATCTGACAAAGAAGATGGTGATTTAACTAGTAAGATTATTGTAAACGGCTTAGTTGATACATCTAAAGCAGGAATCTACAATGTAATCTATACAGTTTCTGATAGTAAAGGCCTATCAACTACAGTAAGTTCTACAATAACAGTAATCGATACTTCAGTTCAGACATACAGTCCAACTAAAGTATATGTAGCTGGAGATATAGTCTTATACAACGGAGTTATGTATAAAGCTAAATGGTGGACTCAAGGAGAAACCCCTGGTGCAACTCAATGGGGCCCATGGGAAAATATAAATTAAATAAAATTAGAAATTTATTTGTAAAGGGGTTTTAATATTATGATAAGGAAAAAGCTTTATAAAAAATCGAAGCCTATTGTTGCATTAACAGCAATAGCAGCAATGCTTATAACAGGTGTTACTCCAGTTAGAGCTACTGTTAATTCTAATACCGATTTTGCACCTAATGCAGTTCAACAATCTGCTCAAAAATATCGTAATGTAATGTATTATGGGGACTGGTCAATCTGGGGAGGTCAAGGTAACTTCTACCCTAAGGATATTCCTGCTGATCAATTAACCCACCTTAATTTTGCATTCGTAGATTTTGATGCACAAGGTGTTTTAAAATTCACCGATAAAGATGCTGCTACTGGTCATCCTTTAGGAAATGCCGGCGTAACTTATGGTGATGTAAATGGAGGTATTCTAAATGCATTCCAAGTATTAAAAAGTGAAAATCCTAATTTAAAAATAGGAGTATCTTTAGGTGGCTGGTCTAAATCAGGTGACTTCTCAGTTATAGCTGCTAATCCATCAATAAGAGCAAACTTTGTAAAAAATGTTATGGCTTTTATTAAATATACTAATATGGATTTTGTTGATATAGATTGGGAGTACCCAGCTAGTCTTAGAGATCCAGACAAAGTTGATAATACTAACGATGAAGGAACTACTAAAGCAACTCCTGCCGACAAAGAAAACTTCATAATTTTATTACAAGATTTAAAGAATGCCTTAAATAAACAAGGTACTGAACTTGGAAAAACTTATGAACTTTCAGTTGCTATCCCTGCTGGTAAGGCTAAAGTTGATGAAGGTATTGATGTAGCAAAATTATTTAATGTAGTTGATTTTGCTAACATTATGACTTATGACATGGCTGGTGCATGGAGCACAGTTAGCGGTCACCAAACAGCACTTTACACTAATCCTAAATCTCCATTTAAAGGAGAATGTCTTTCTGTTGATGAAAGCGTTAACTACTATATTGCAAACGGAGCAAAACCTGAAAAAATAGTTATTGGAGCAGCTTATTACACACGTGGATGGGAAAAAGTAAGTAATAACGGCCCAGATGCTGCTAACCCTGGATTATTTGGAACAGCCGCAGTAGTTAATAAGGATGCAGACCTTTCTCCAACACCAGGTGCTCTTAATGAAGCTCCTATAAAAAATGGTGAAGGTGGTCGCGCTGGTGGAGTATGGTCATACAATGCTCTTAGCCAACTAAAATCAAAATATACTGGTCTAAAAGAATATTGGGACGATAGTGCTAAAGCACCTTATTTATATAATGAAACAACTGGTACATTCTTTACCTATGATAATGCAAGATCAATACAAGAAAAAGCTAAATATGTTAAAGAGCATAATTTAGGTGGAATGATTGCTTGGATGGCTTCACAAGATGCTAAAACAACATCTACTAAACATGATGAACTAACAAAAGTAACCAAGGAAGCATTATTTGGCTCAGGTAGTCTAGACAACTATACCTTAACTTATAATAATCTTAATATAACTTCTAAATTAACTACAAGTAAACCTGCATGGGGAAGTGGTAGTGTAATAAATTTAAGCTTTACAAATAATGAAAAGCTAAGTGAATCTGGTGAAGTTCTTAGTTCTGTTGAAACTGCAGCTAAAACTCTAAAAAATGTAAAGCTTTATATTAAGACAAATGGTATTACTATAACAGGTGCTCAACATCCAAGTCCTGCAGTTAAGCAAGAAAACGGATATTACGTAATAGATTTCTCTGTATCATATGATGGAAAGCTTATGAAACCTGGTCAAACAATATCTTTCGATTTAAACATTGCTGAATCTATAGATAACCTAAATGGATTAGTAAGTGTTGAATTATCACAAAGAATGTATTCAACATCTCCTGAAATGGGAAGACAATTTATTTATGGTAGCCCTGTATCTCCAGATGATAATACTGCTCCAGTAATTAATGGTGTTACTAATAAGGAAATTAAAATTGGATCAGCCTTCAATCCATTAACTGGTATTACTGCTTCTGATAAAGAAGATGGTGATTTAACTAGTAAAATAGTTGTTTCTGGTACTGTTGATACAACTAAAGCTGGTGCTTACGATTTAACTTACTCAGTTACTGATAGTAAAGGACTAATAACTACTGCTAAAGCAACAATTACTGTTGTTAATGATACAACGCCAGAGATTCCAACCTATAGTCCTACTAAAGCTTATGTAGCTGGTGACATTGTTATGTATAACGGTGTTAAGTATAAAGCTAAATGGTGGACACAAGGTGAAACTCCTGGATCAAATCAGTGGGGTGCTTGGGAAAAAATCAACTAAATTAATATAGTTTATCTCTCCTTTAAATATTAAATATATAAAAAGACAGTATAGAATTTAATCAATTTAAACTCTATACTGTCTTCTTTTTTATAAAAATAATAGTTGTATCTTATTACTTAATTACTATATTCATTAATCTAGTTAAATCTAATCCCTGAATGCTAGTTACAATTGCACCTGATAAATCACTTATTTCAACATCTATTTCAGTTATATCACAAGTGGTCAAATCCACTTTATTTAATGATGTTTTATTAAAATATGAAGCAGTTAAATCTGTATTATTAAAACTAACTTTATCAAATTTAACCTGTTGAAATATGCTTTCTTTGAAATTACAATCTTCTATACATACATTCTTTAGCTTTGAATAAGATAAATTTATATATTTTCCTAGGGAGTCGCGAAACGCGACATCCTTTATATTACACTCATCTAACTTTGCTCCAAGTAATTTACAGTTAATAAACTCTACTCTATGTATACTCCCATCACCTAAATCAACATTAGATAAATCACAATTTTCAAATCTTGTATCTAATAAGTCAATATTTCTAAGTGATGAACTTTCAAATACTACATTCTTAAATATACAAGAATCTATTGTAATTCCTTTACTAATCATATTTTCTATTGCTATATTTTCTACTATTTTATTTTGAATCTTATCAGCTTCAATTATTTCCTCTGTGATATCTTCTACTTCTTCAAGCTCATCTAGGAACTTTGGCTTTTGAATATTAACTTTTATTGCCATAAACCCTCCATATACATTAAACATTTTTATAAATTATTTCCACTCATAACATATTAATTTTATTATATTACAATTAAAGGTTTAGTTATATAATTTACATAAAAATCATTAGATGGATATTAATACTATTATATTCATATATTTCGTGATTTATAAATTTAAATATGTATATATATTAATAGAACTAAATTAAATGCAATAAATATCCGAAAATTCCTTACCACATTTATTAATGAGCTCCTCTACTTCCGCATTAACTTCTTTACTATTTTCTAGTTCATTTGAATATAGTCTTATTGTAACTTCAGTCCCAACACCTACTTCACTTTTTATGTTAATAAGTCCACCATGCATTTCTACTAACGACTTCACTATAAATAAGCCTAATCCACTACCTTCATGTTTTCTTGACAAGCTCTTATCTGCTTGTCCAAATTTATTGAAAACATTCTCTATATATTCTTTAGGAATCCCTTCACCATCATCCTTTACAGTTATATCCACATAATCTTCATATGCATTAATATTAACTACTATATTTCCTTCTCCATGAATATGTTTTATTGAATTAGATAATAAATTTAATATTATCCTTTCAATACTCTCCTTATCGCACTTTACAATTTTTTCTTCTTTATTCGTATCAAATATTATTGATATATCTTCAGATCTAATATAATCTACTACTGCTAAAGCTATATTTTCTACTAATGATACAATATTATAATTGTTTATAGATATTTCATAATCTCCAGAATCAATTTTTGTTATATCTATTAAATTATTTACTAATCGTTCTAACCTAAAAGCATTTTTCTCTATTGACTTAGTATATTTTTTAAGAATTATATCATTTAAGTTTTCTTTAGCTCTATTTTCTATGTATGTATTAATCAATTTGCTTGCACTAATTATTATGTTTAATGGGGTTTTAAACTCATGTGATATATTTGTAAAAAATTCATTTTTTAAAGTTTCCATTTGTATTTCATGTTCTAATACACTTTTCTTTTCATTTAATGTAATTTTATCGCTTATATTATCAGCAAATCCCATAATAAATTTTACTTTTTCACATTCATCTAAAACTGAAAATTTCCTTACATTATGCCACATGTATTTATTTCCTATATTAAACTTTTGAGGCATAACAAAATAACCTTTTTCCTCTATTATTTTCCTGTCCTCATTTTTAAATATATTTGATTGATTTATGTCCCAAATATAACTATCATCTTTTCCTATTATCTCAGATTTATCTATACATAGGACATCTGCATATCTCTTGTTAGCATATACATATTTACCATTTATATCTTTTATCCAAGCAATTAACGGTATATTGTCTAATATCAACTCTAAATCACCTATATTATACGATTTACTTTTTAATTCCTTTAGAGTTATCAAGCTTAATTCCGTTTTCTCTATAATAATATTTTTAATAATAGGCTGAAATATAACTTCTTTATCATTTTTATCATTAATAATTATGTATCTATCTGATTTATCTTTGTCTGTAAGTAGTTCTAATATGTTAAGGTCATTTAACTCTTTTAAATTATCTCCTAATAAATTTCTTAGTGATTTATTATAGAATTTTATTTTCCCATCTTTTATAAGCAAAATATAATCTTGCAATACATCTATAAATTCTTCCATAGATTATACCCCTTTCATACACATTTCACTCATTAAAATATTATCATTTTAAATTTTCCAATTCAACCTATTAATGTTTTTTAATAACACTTGAATGTTTATATAAAAAAAGTGGCACCTAAATTATAGATACCACTACATATTTAATATATTAAATTCTTCTTGCTACTTCAGATGCCTCTTCTATGCAATTAAGTGCTCTACGAGCTCTAACTGCATCTCCAATTACGTGATATGGTATATTATTTTCTTTGCAATAGTCAGATATTGATTCAAAATTACGAGATCTTGCTCCTATTGCAACTATAACTGAATCACATGGAACTTCTTCAACTACTCCATTTTTATCTATAACTATTGATTTTTCCTTTATTTCAACACATTTTGCTTCAGTTATGGTCTTAATTCCTTCATGATATAAGCTTTCCATAACACAAATCTTTCTTAATTGCCCTAAATCCTTTGCTACTTCATTAAGCATTTCCACTACAGTAATTTTATTAACATTTCCTGATAAATACTCAGCAACTTCTAAGCCAACTAGGCCTCCTCCAATTACAACTATATCCCCATTTACCTTCGCTTTTCCTGCAAGTATATCATGAGAATTAGTTACATAAGGTAAATTTGCTCCTGGTACATTTAACTTTATTGGTTCTGCACCAGCTGCTATTATAACTTCATCTGGATTTATATCCTTAATTACTTCAGCATCAACAGGTGTTGATAATTTTATTTCAACTCCCTTTCTCTTAGCCATTTCTCCCATTGCTATAGCAGCTTCCTTCATTTCTTCTTTTCTTGGTGCTGCACCAGCAAGAACAAATTGTCCACCTAGTGAATCAGATGCTTCACATAAGATTGGATTATGTCCTCTATCCTTTAATTCTATAGCAGCTTCTAATCCAGCTACTCCCCCACCAACTATTAATACATTTTTAGGATTATCTGTTTTATTAATAACAAATTCGGCTTCTCTACCTAAAGCAGGATTTCTCATACAAGTTATAAATGGTGCATCTGGATTAGTAAATCCATCATAACAGCCTTGATTACATCCAACACAACGTACTATATCATCAACATTTCCATTCTTAGCTTTATTACAGAATTCTGGGTCAGCTAATTGAGCTCGTCCCATAACAACCATATCTGCTTTTCCACTTCTAATTATTTCATCTGCTTGCTCTGGATCATTAATTCTTCCAACAGCAACAGTAATCATTCCAGTTTCTTTTTTAATTCTTGCTGCATTTTCAACATTAAATCCTCTTGGTACGTCAACTGGTGGCACTTCATATTTTACAGCTGCACTTGAAAAATTTCCACGTGATACATCAAGTACATCTACTCCAGCCTCTTTAGCCCATTTACAAAATTGAATAACCTCTTCTATAGTAAGTCCATCTTCTACACAATCATCATGAGCATCTATTCTCATAAATAAAGGCATATCTTCTGGTATGTTTTCTCTTATAGATTTTATACACTCTAATAAAAATCTAGCACGATTTTCTAAGCTTCCACCGTATTCATCCATTCTTTTATTAAAAGCCTTACTTAAGAATGAGTGTGGTGTGTAATTATGTCCAGCATGAAACTCTACAGTATCATATCCTGCTTCTACAGCACGTTTAGCTGCATCTCCAAAAGCCTTAATACATTCATTTATTATTTCCTTGCTTGCAGCTTTTATAACATAGTCTGTTCCTTCAACTTTAAAATCACTTGGAACTACTACCATTGAAGTTTGATCTCCAAATAATACAGCTGAACCACCAAGCCATAATTGTACTCCTGCCTTTGCTCCACCTTCATGTATTGCATCAGCAAGCTTTTTCATTCCTGGAATATATTTATCATCTGATAGTGCTAAAAAGTTTTTCGGTGCAGCTTTATCATATACAGAACATACTTCTGTGAAGTTTAAGCCATTTCCTCCTAAAGATCTTGCAGCATGGTAATTTATAAGCTGATCAGTAACTACCTTCTCATCTTTTACCATCTTTGTTCCCATTGCAGGAAATTCAATTCTATTTCTTATTTCCATTCCTCTAATTTTTATTGGACTAAAAAGATCATTAAATGCCATTTCGCTACCTCCAAAATTTAATTTTCAATATTTCCCTCACATTCATTATATGACTTTGTTAAAATTAAATCAATATGTTTCAAACATTTTGTTTTAATTTTAACAAAAAAAAATATCTCATTTATTAAATGAGATAATAACCTACATTTTCATATCATTTCCTTTTAACATCTTTAGTATATATTTTATGTAATTAAGTCTTGAATCTATATTATTTGATATTTCCTCACCAAAAAATTCATGATCTTCGCCCATAAATGGATATATAATAGACGAAATAAATATAGCTCTTTTATATTTAACTTCCTCGCCTTCACAATTTAAAACCTCTATCAATGTACTATCCAATTTTCTATTTTTTTCTTTTGTAGTTTCAATTATCTTTACATCCATTTCATCCTTTTCTTTTGAATCAGTGGCCTCCTTATTCATAACAAGTACACCAGGATATCTTAACGAATATTCTATAATTTCATTAGCGCATCTAATAAGTCTCTCTTCATTACTTAACTCTTCATAATCTAATGGCGAATATGCTTGAGTAATATTGTCTATATAAAATTGTTTAACATATTTCAGCATATTATCCTTACTGCCAAAATAGTAATTTATTGCACTTACATTTACTTCAGCTTCTTTTACTATTGTTCTAATTGAAACATTAGTTGATCCATTTTTTCCAAAAAGATATAATGCTCTATCCAAAATTTTTTCTTCTATCCCCTTTAATTCCTTCATATCTTCACTCCCAATCTATTTTAGCTTTATCTCTCTATTTAAAATATAAAATTCTCATATTATATAAATCAAATTAAAAATATTATATCAATTTACTATTTATATATCAAAACTTTAATATATTTTTCTTAATGAATAATTCTCATAAAAATTCTTAGAAGGATTTTATAAATATACATTTTTATAAATCTCTTAGTCTTTGTTCATCTAAAATTTATATTTTCTTATTATTACATCTTATAATTGATTCTGATTCTAACTCTTTAAACGTTCTATTTAAATGCCTTGTAAATTTAATATTTCCCAGGAACTTCTTTCTAATTATATCTGACGGTATTGCTATTAAATATGTATCACCTATAGCATTAATATCACAAAGTATCTTAGTATTCTTTAATAATTCTATATCTCCTATTGAATTAAAATTACTATAAAACTTTAAAAACATTGATTTACCATTTTCAAAAAGATACGATATCTTTATCTTAACATCTACAAGTAAATAATAATATTCAAGATCATCTTGTGCCTGTAATATATATTCTTCCTTCTCATAAAAATGAAGCTAAGCATAATCTATAATTTCTTAATCTAATATTTATTCTATATTATGTTTATCAATATAGTACTTTAAAAGACTTCTATCTGATATTCTTCTCATAATTTCTCCTATAATAACATATGTCATGTATTAATTAATATAAATATTGTAATTTAGTTATAATGAAATGTAAATTTTGAAATTATATATTTTAATTAAATATTAAATATTTATTGAATTTATATGCTATATTTATAATTATGTAAATAAATACACTAGGAGGACTTTTATGAAATATGAAGTTATAATATTCGATGCAGATGAAACATTATTTGATTTTAGGGAATCTGAAAAATATGCTTTTGAAAAGGCAATTTTAGAATTTAATATTGATTATAGAGAAGATTATCATCTTAAAATATATTCTGATATAAATACTGCTATTTGGAAGGAATTTGAATGTGGTCTTATTTCTCAAGAAAAATTAAAAGTTGAGAGATTTAAAAGATTATCTCATGAATTAAATATAAAGTTTGATGAACTTGAATTTTCTAAATCATATTTAAAGCATTTATCTCATTCTTCAATCTTATATGAGGAAAGCTTTACTCTTATAGAAGAACTTAGTAAAAATTATAGACTTTCTATAATAACTAATGGGCTATCAGATGTTCAAAGTAATAGAATAAGAAAATCTAGTATAGCTAAATATTTTGATGATATTATAATATCTGAAGAAGTCAGTGTATCAAAACCAAATTCTGATATATTTAAAATTGCTTTAAATAATCTAAATTATAATGATAAAAGCAAGGTATTAATGGTAGGTGATAGCTTAACATCAGATATTCAAGGCGGAATAAACTTTGGTATAGATACATGCTGGCTTAATACATGTAAAATTGAAAATAAAACTAATTTTAAGCCTACTTATGAAATTTCTAGATTAACAGAAATTATTGAAATTTTAAATAAATAATTTCATGTAGGTAATTTAATACTTATCTCCTTACTATTAACGTTATTCGTTAGTATATATTTATTTTTTTATTAAATACTAACTATGAATACGTCTTAGGAGGATATTTATGAAAACATTACTTTTATCGCTATTGATATCAACATCAATTGCAAATATTAATTTTATTTCACCACTTCAAAAGGTCTCTGCTAATATTAATAATTCTATTATTTTTAACCAAAAGCAAGGATATAATGAAGAATACACAACAATATTTAATAATATGATGAAGGCTATGAATGCTGCACCTAATACTGGAAATGTTAATTTAGACTTTGTCTTAGAAATGATACCTCACCATGAGGGTGGCATAAATATGGCAAAAGCAATCGTTAAATATGGCTCTAATCCAGAAGTAAAAAAAATTGCTGAAAATATCATTACTTCTCAAGAAGCACAAATTCCAATTATGAAGCAACTAAAAGCTAAATTTGAAAAAGAAAAACCTTCAAGTAAAGCAGACTCTGAAGAATATCTAGAAGAATATAATAAAGTAAAAGATAAGATGTTTAAGGAAATGCAAGGTGTTGAAATAACTAATAATGTTGATGCTAATTTTCTTCAAGAAATGATATATCACCATGAAGGTGCTATTGGCATGGCAAAAGATATTTTAAAATATACAAAGGATTCTGAGCTTATAAAGCTTGCTGAAAATATTGTAACTACACAAAGTAAAGGTGTTGAAGAAATGAAAGCACTATTAAAGAAATTATAAAATATCTTTAAAGTATAATAGATGAGTTTATACTAAAATAAACTCATCTATTAAATTACTAATGAAAATTACTAATCAAATTTAATTTTAAATATATTATTCTACTGCTGCATAAGTAGCCATTCTAAGCTTTCTAACAATTGGTGTAACTCTAGAATCGCATCTTTGAATAAAACACATACATACCACATTTTTCTTTGGATCCATATTTTGATCTGAAGCTAATCTATCTTGTGCCATAAACTCTATAGTTTTACGGTCTAATATTCGTTTACCATTATATTCACCTTTATTAACCATCATCATAGCAAAATGACTGTAGTCATCAATAGTTTATACAAGCCCTGCTCCCCCAGATTCAAAGGTTACATCTTCTCCATAATATTCACCTAAATGACTAATATTAAATACAGAAAGTTCTCCTTTTCTTCATTCCATCTATAATTTTTTGCAAAACCATTTAACTTATCCATGGTATTTTTATATAAAAACATAAAATCTCTCCCTTTACCTTATTTATTAATTCATATTCTAAATAAATAAAAATCCTATGGATTATTTTACAATCTATATGATAAGTTATTAACCTAAAATATTTAATTATTTTATCGTTAATTTTTACACCAATTAATTTCTTCTTTATAGTTAATCCTGTTAAATCTTATAAATATATCTTTTTCATTCATAAGAAATACTCCTAAAATTTATTCAATTTCAAGTGAACTTTATTCTCTTAAAAAGTTAATCTCTTATTTTTATAAAGGGTATCCCGTTTCATTAATTCCTTTTAAACCATTGATTTTACTTACTTAAAGACGTTTTTAAACTTAAATATAAACTTTTATATATTATATATATGCACCAAAAGTGAAGTTTTAATTAAAACTTCACTTTTCATCGGCTAATATCAAAATTTATTTTGATACAACTTATTCTTATCTGATTATATAAATAATATTTGTAATTTAATGATTCTTCTTATAATATAAGCTTTCTATATCTATTATAAGCAGCCATAACTTCTTGTTTTCTTGGCATTGATAAACTTCCAGATCCACCATATATCTTATCTATAGAAATTAATCCTTTTTTATTTATCTCTTCATATATATAATCAATCATTTCTTCAAAAGCTAATGATTTCTTCATCATATTATCTTCTGCCCACTTCATAATAGCACCTATTGAATTTAGTTGCTCATTATCTACTATTTGCTCAACTGATCTTAAATCTATATCTTCTTTATTTATAATAATTGAACTTACTCCCATAGTTTTTATTTTTACACCTTTATGGGTGCTTTCTATAGTTCCTTTTTCTACTTTCCTATCAAAACTTATGTTTATCTTTATATCCTTTTCTTTAATTCTCTTATTTATTTCGCCTCTCATTAATGACTTTGCTTCTTTAGTTACATCTTTTGCTTCATAATTATCCATTTGAATAATACAATCTGCTACATCAAAATAATCTCCTGAACTTCCTATTACTAAAATTGTAGAAATATTTTTTTGTTCATATAATGGCTTAACTATTTCTATAAATGGAGTTATAGGCTCCTTTTCTTTTGAAACTAATCTTTGCATTAAGTCATCTCTAATCATAAAATTAGTTGCAGATGTATCTTCATCAATTAACAATACATTGGCACCACTCTCAATTGATTCAATTATATTTGCTGCTTGAGATGTACTTCCACTGGCATTTTCAGTTGTAAACTTTATTGTGTCTTTTCCATTTGGCAGGTTATCTATAAATAATGATATATCCGTATTTTTAATGCTTCTTCCATCTTCTGCTCTAACTTTTACAGAAGTATTATCAGTTATAACAAATTCTCTTCCATCACCCTCGATATGATTATATACTCCAAGCTCTAATGAATTTAAAATAGTAGATTTTCCATGATATCCACCACCTACTATTAAAGTTATACCTTCTTTTATTCCCATCCCTTTTATTAAGCCTCTATTAGGCAAATTAAATTCTACTTCTAAGCTTTTAGGTGATTTAAATTTTTTAGCAGTTTTTAATGGTCTTGATGAAACTCCACTTTCTCTTGGAAGTATCGATCCATTGGCCACAAAAGCAATTAATTTATTTTTCTTAAGGTTAGCTCTGATGTATTCTTGATCTTCCATAATCCTTATCCTATCAATAAGCTTATTCTTATTAATATTCTTATATATTAATGTATTTTCTACTATACTAGGAACAATATTATATAATATCTTTTCTAACTCATTAGCTAATACACTTCTACCTCTAGCTGGAAAACCAACATAAAATCTTGCTTCTATGTTATTTTTATTTATTATTATTGAAGTTCTCTCCAATATTTCTTGAGGACACTTACTTATTGTAATTAATCCACTTTTTCCTGATCCAAATATTCTTTCACTATACTTATTTATATTTGAATAAAATAGTCTAGTTATAAAATCTGAAACTGCAATTCTTTTATATTTTTCATTTAATAAATTTTCTGGGAAATCAGCTATTTTTTTATCAATAACAACTCTAACTCTTGATGGAGATGCAAAAGGATCTCCTTGAACATGATCAATGCATAAAATATAACTTTTAAAGTCATATTCGCCTTGTAAGTCCTTATATGCTTTATATCCCTTACCATCTATTCTTCTTAATTCTTCTTTTAAAATGCTATAATCCCTCATAAACTACCTCTTATAATTTATTAAAATAATCATCTATTAACTTTTCGCCCATTCTTCTATACATATTACTCATATTAATAAATGAACTAAGCAATAAAAAGTTTTTTTCAAATTCATCAGAACTTAAATTTTCTTCTTTTGCTATCATATTTTCAATACTATCATATTTTATTTTAATTGAACCTTCTACATCTTTTAAATCTTCCCCATATTGTTTTAAATACAATTTATATAATTCCCTTATTGGATAATCTTCTTCATTTTCTAAGGATATAACTATTTTATTTAATGAACTCTTTATATCACTTATTGATAATGCTCCCTTTAAATTATAAATAAGACTCATTAAAAGTAAGTGTTCCTTGCTATACTTTTTATTTTTTACAGACATTAAAAGTTTTCCTTTAGCATAATTGTTAACCATAGTTTTTGTTAATGCCTTATCATCTTCATTTCTTTTAGTTTCATTAAACTTACTATCAAAAAGCTGTGTTACTTGATCCATATATAAATCTATCTCAGGTATTTCATCTAATGTTAATTGATTTTGTAAATTCAGCTCACTAAATTTTTCTTTTAATTCATTAATATCCATATGTACCTCCATGTAGTTTTGCAAACTACCTATTAATATATCTATATTTAAATATACTAGTATCAGTTAGATATTTCAAGGAATTTAATAAAATATATAAATTTTCCTAAAAATTTGAGATATTATAGACTTTGACTTTTTAAATTTATATTATTAATATAATAATAACAGTACATAGTTTTCGAAACTACATGTAAAGGGGTGTTCATTTTTGGAAAAGTATTTAAGAGAACCTATAAATAGTTTAACTCATTGGGTTGGTGCAATTTTATCACTATTTGCATTAATTGCAATGCTAGCAAAAGGATTAGTTAATAATGCATCTAATGTAGCAATTGTTTCTGTAGTTATATTTGGTATAAGCTTAATTTTACTATATAGTGTTTCTGCAACTTATCATGGCGTAATAACAAGTGAAAAAATAATATTTAGACTTAGAAAGTTAGATCATTCTATGATATTTATCTTAATAGCTGGTTCTTATGCACCATTTTGCTTAATTGCTCTAGGTGGTTCAAAAGGAACTGTATTTTTTACAACTATAGCTTCTATAGCTTTAGCTGGCATATTATTTAGGATGTTATGGTTTAATTGCCCAAGATGGTTACAAACATCTCTTTATATTGGTCTAGGATGGGCTGCTATATTTATGATTAAACCATTATCACAAGTACTAAATCCTATTAGTTTATTTTTATTAGTACTTGGAGGTGTTCTTTACACAGTAGGTGGTGTTATATATGGAATAAAGCCTAAAAAACTTCAATTAGGTAAGTTTGGTTTTCATGAAATATTCCATATATTTATTATCTTAGGAAGCTTAAGTCACTTCATATGTGTTTTCACATATCTCATATAAATATAGACAAATAAAAAATGAAGCCCTATTAATTAGAGCTTCATTTTTTATTTATACTATTTTTGTTTTATTGTCATTTTTCTTATTAATAGATATGCAACAGCAGCTAATGCTACAGATGTAATGCTAAAAGTTGAAATAGTCATATATACATTTCTAGGTAAAATTCCTAAAATATAGAATAAAGCCTCAGAAATTTTACCTAATAAATATGGAAAACTTAATACCATCATATTAAATATCATATTAAAAACTATAATTAATAATATTGGAATAATTGATATTACAGTCTTCATTAATTTATTGCATTTATAATAAAGCATGGTTATTACAAACCCTAAAAGAAATACCATTAAATATACAGATACTTGAAATAAAAACGTATTAAAAAATGTTTCTAAACTATTACTTTGAACCCACCCATTATTAGCATAATTCCAAATATTAACGTAATCCGTATATATCATATCATAATTAGTTGGACAGTTAACAAAAATGTTATATATCCTATTTAGAATTAAATCTATAAATGACATCCCTATAGATATTGGAACCATTGATAATACTGTTCCATAAAAGTAACTCTTTCTAGATAAGTTATTAGCCTTTATAAAATAAAAATTTTCCTTAAACACATTTAATCCTACAACAAATATAAATATGGCAGAAGAAAGTTCTATTCCCGATGACGATATTGTTCCATTAAATTTATAAGCAAATATTGTTGAGAGAGCGCATATCGCAATGAATACGCAATAATATATTAATATTGATTTTTTTAAAGAGCCTATATTATATTTAACTATTGATTTTATCTTCATTACTTAGCTTCCTCCTCTCCTGTTAAATGAATAAACAATTTTTGAAGTTCAACTTTTGAAATTTCTAACCCTAATTCTACTATTTCCTTTTTATTTTCTTTAGTTAATCCCCCAATGATTGTAGCTTCCTTAAATCCAGCTATAGTTTCTATATTAATACAATTCTTACCTTCTAAATACTTATCTACTTTTTCAGCTGCTCCTGATACTAAGTAAGCTTCTCCTAATAACCCTTCTACTTCTCTATCACCTAAAACTTTTCCATTCTTAATTATTATTACTTTTTCTAAAATCTCTGAAACCTCTTCTATAATATGAGTTGAAAGTACTATAGTCTTTGGCTCATCTATATAATTTGCAACTAATTCTTTATAAAACATATCTCTATGATTTGCATCTAATCCTAAAACAGGCTCATCAAAAAGTAATATTTCAGCTCCTGATGATAAAGTTATTATTATTTTACATATTGAAGAATATCCAGTAGATAACTCTTTAAATTTTTTATCAACATTAAGTCCAAACTTTTTGCTTAAATTTAATGCATAGTCCATATCAAAATTATTATAAAATTCTTTTGTCCATTTAAATAAATCTTTGATTTTTAAACTTGGTGGATATAAATCTTGCTCTGTCATAAAATAAATTTTATCATTTACCTTATCGTTTTCTATTAAATCTTCATTATCAATTGTAATTTCACCTTCAGTTGGGAATATTCTATTAGTTATAAGGTTTAGTAAAGTTGTTTTCCCTGCGCCATTTCTTCCCAATAATCCATATATCTTATTTTCCTCTATTGTTAATGAAACATTATCTAGAACCTTATTCTTTCCATATGTCTTGGTTAAATTAGATATTTTTATTAATGACATTAACTACTCCCCCTTTCTAATCATTTCTATGATATCTGCAGTAGATATATTAAGCTTCTTAGCTTCTTCAATTAATGAAACTATATAATTAGAATAAAACTTATCTTTTCTCTTTTGTATTAACTTTTCCTTACTACCACTTGAAACAAACATCCCAACACCTCTTCTTTTATAAATAATTCCTTCATCTACTAATAAATTAAAGCCTTTCGCTACAGTTGCTGGATTAATTTTGAACTTTACAGATATTTCTGTTGTTGATGGTATTACTTCATCTTCATTTAAAATTCCATTTAAAATTCCATCTTCTATTGATTGTGCTATTTGAATATATATAGGTATTTCACTAGAAAAATCTAAATTCATAGCTACCTCCTTTTAACTTTCTAATATAATATATGTGAATTCAGTTAATTAGTTCATTACTTGTGTAATTAACTATATATCTTTTAAGATTAATTGTCAATATTTAGAAACAAAAAAAAGATGATGCTATATAAACATCATCTCTTGATTTATTTAAAACTTACTAATTAACTATATACCGCCATAAATTATTCCAAGTATTATAACCAATACTGTTATAGTAGTAAAACCGTACTTAGAAAATAATAAAAACTTATTTCCAACCTTCCTACTTGCACCCATATTTATTTCCTCTAGAATTTCTTCTTTATCTCTCATGAAATAGAATACTATAAGAACTATTAATGCTCCAAGAGGAGATATAACTATTGTTATAAAATCTGCAAAATTATTAAATAAATTCATATCTAAATTTAATGGTATTGATAGTATAAATAATATCATTGATATTAAAATTGTAGCTTTTTTCCTACTTAATTTTGTTTGAGACATTAAAGCTTCTACTGGCCCCTCTAGCATATTTATTGATGAGCTTACAGCTGCAAATATTATACTTAAGAAAAATAATATTGATAGTATTTGTCCTGCAGGCATTGATTTAAAAATAGTCGGTAGTGTTATAAATAACAATGGTGGCCCTGACATAGGATCTAAGCTAAATGCAAATACTGCTGGCATTATAACAAATGAAGCTAATAATGCTGATATAGTATCTAATATTGCTGTACTAATTGCTGCCCTTGGTATATCCATATCCTTTTCTATATAACTACCATACACCACCATTCCACATCCATTTAATGATACTGTGAAAAACGCTTGTCCAAGTGCCATTACCCATGTATTAACTTTAAATAAGTATTCCCATTTAGGTGTTAATAAGTATTTAACTCCTTCCATAGCTCCTGGTAAAGTTAATGATCTAAAAGCTAATAATATAAAAATTATAAAAAGTAATGGCATTATTATCTTGTTTGCCTTTTCTATTCCCTTTGTAATCCCTATAATTACTATAATAAGAGCTATAAATATTGCAATTGCATTCCATAATATAGTTTCATTACTTCCTGCAAAATTATTAAAGAAACTATCTATCTCTATTTTATTTATTTCTCCTGTTGTACTTAAAGTAAAATATTTAATAATCCAGCCTACAACTACGTTATAAAACATAAAAACTCCTGCTAATCCTACTGCTGGTATTGCCCCTATTAATACTCCACCTTTTTTGCCCCTTTTCTCAAATGTATCTTTTATTCCTGTTAATGATCCACCCTGCGCTGATCTTCCAAAAGTAAATTCTGTAATAAGCCCTATAGAACCTAGTAATAAAACAAATATAAAGTATGGTATTAAAAATACTGCTCCTCCATTTTGTCCTAGCCTATATGGGAACATCCAAATGTTACCTAACCCTACAGCTGCTCCTATGCAAGATATTATAAATCCTACCCTGCTCGTAAAATGTTCTCTTTTCTTCATAACCTACATTCCTCCTTAATTTATATAAAAAAACCACATAGTCTCTACTATGTGGTAAATAAGCAGGAATAAAAATACCACATAGCATTTATCTATGTGGTTAAATTATCTCTAAAAACTCGAGCATAATTAAAACTTATAACCATCATAGACACAAACCTTAAATCTTTATTACGGCTTGTATCTATAATTACTTTATAAATACAAGTCCTATCTATAATAGCTATAATAATAATTCATATTAACTTTTATTTCTTTCAAGTTAATTATTTTGCTCATTTTTATTCTCCCAAAACTGCATTTTAGTAAATATTAACACTTCCTTATTCGAGTGTCAACCCTATAAATTATAGGATTTAAATAATTTACTATGTTTCCATTAAATTTTCTAAATATTATTTTAGCTTTAAATGAAAATATGTTAACTTTATGATATAATAACGAAATGAATAATATTAGAAATGAGGTCGGTTTTTAGTGATAACTGTATCAAACGTAAGTTTAAGATTTGGTGGCCGTAAGCTTTTTGAAGATGTAAATATAAAATTTACTCCTGGTAACTGTTATGGCGTTATCGGTGCTAACGGTGCTGGTAAAAGTACATTCTTAAAAATATTATCTGGAGAAATTGAACCAAATACAGGAGATGTTTCTATTGCTCCAAATACAAGAATGTCTGTTTTAAAACAAGATCATTATGCATATGATGAATTCGAAGTTTTACAAACAGTAATAATGGGTAACAAAAGATTATATGAAATAATGGAAGAAAAAGATGCTTTATATGCAAAGCCTGATTTTTCTGATGAAGATGGTATAAGAGCTTCTGAATTAGAAGGTGAATTTGCTGATATGAATGGTTGGGAAGCTGAATCAGATGCTTCTTCATTACTTCAAGGCTTAGGAATCGGAACTGACATGCACTACAAAAAGATGTCAGAACTTGTAGGTGGAGAAAAGGTTAAAGTTCTTTTAGCTCAAGCTTTATTCGGTAATCCTGGAATTCTAATTCTAGATGAGCCTACAAACCACTTAGATATACAATCAATTAACTGGTTGGAAGACTTCCTTTTAAGATTTGAAGGAACTGTTATAGTTGTATCCCATGATAGACACTTCTTAAATACAGTATGTACTGTAATGGCAGATGTTGACTTTGGTAAGATCAAATTATATGTTGGTAACTATGACTTCTGGTATGAATCAAGCCAATTAGCATTACAAATGGCTAAGGATCAAAACAAAAAGAAGGAAGATAAAATTAAAGAATTACAAGACTTTATTGCAAGATTTAGTGCTAATGCTTCTAAATCTAAGCAAGCAACTTCACGTAAGAAGTTATTAGATAAAATAACTTTAGATGATATTCAACCTTCAAGCAGAAGATATCCTTTCGTTGGATTCAAACCTGAAAGAGAGGTTGGTAATGAAATTTTAACAGTTGAAGGATTAACTAAGACTATTGATGGAGTTAAAGTTTTAGACAATGTTAGTTTTAGAATTAATAAAGATGATAAAATAGCACTTATTGGTGATAATGACATTGCTATAACAACCTTATTTAAAATAATAAACGGTGAAATGGAGCCAGACAGTGGAGAATTCAAATGGGGAATAACTATAACAAAATCTTACTTCCCTAAAGATAATAATGAATTCTTTGATAACTGTGATTTAAGCCTTGTAGATTGGCTAAGACAATACTCAGGTAACACTGTTGAAGAGCAATCTGAATCTTACTTAAGAGGATTCCTAGGTAGAATGTTATTCTCTGGTGAAGAAGCATTAAAGAAAGCTAGTGTATTATCAGGAGGAGAAAAGGTTAGATGTATGTTATCTAGAATGATGCTTACAAATGCTAATGTATTAATGCTAGATCAACCTACAAACCACTTAGACCTTGAATCAATAACTGCTGTTAATAATGGACTTAAAGATTATAAGAGTGTTATAATGTTTGCTTCTCATGACCATCAATTTATTCAAACTATTGCAAATAGGATAATAGATATTAAAGAAGATGGATCAATAGTAGATAGAGCTATGACATATGATGAATACTTAGAGTTCTCAGGCAAGACTAAATAAAGATTTATATAAAAATAAGGGGCTGTTGAAAACAGCTCCTTATTTTTTATAGATTATTTATCATTCTAATTTCTCTGTATTTTACTCCTGAAAATTCATATTCAAATACTTCTCTCTTTTCAAAGCCATTTTTTTCATATAAATCTATTGCAATAATATTATCAACCTCAGCACTTGTGTAAAGCTTCTGATGTCCATATTTATCTACAAAGAACTCTAAAAACTTCTGTACTGCTACTTTTCCTATTCCATTATTTTGATACTTAATATCTATCATGAATCTGCTCATTGACCATCCATTAAGTTCATCATCAAAATCATATAAAATAAAGCCTACAATATCATTATCCTTATAAATACCTAATGGATATAAATTAGGCTCATATGCTGCTTGTACCAAAGAATACATATTGGAAGCAACAAATCTTTTCTGTTCATCACTAACTTTTAATTCTATACATTCATTATAATTACTTCTATCAATTTCCCTAAATTCTATATTCATCTCTAATCCCTCCCTTTAATGCTATATTTATTTTTCTTCTTTAACTCCTTGTGTATATTTTAAATATAACATAATACTAATTAATAAAGTACTAACTTCAGCTAAAGGGATAGTAATCCAAACCCCTGTCATTCCAAATAATCTAGATAATAATAGTATCAATGGAATAACTACAATTAAGCCTCTTATAATAGAAATTATAAAAGATTCTTTTGCTTCATTAATTGATGCAAAAAATGATGTTGTTACTATATTCAATCCCATTATAAAAAAAGCTGTAAAGTAAATCTTAATACCTTCATTTGCTATAGAAAACAACTCTTGATTTCTCTCTTTATTAAAAACATTAATTATTTCCTCTGAAAATACTATTCCTAATAGATAACAAAGAGATCCAACAACTGCTGCTGTTATTAAAGCATACTTATATATAATTTTAACATTCTTACTTTTACCTTCGCCATAATTTTTACTTATTATTGGTTGTATTCCCTGCGCTATACCAGTAAATATTGCAACTACTATTAAAGCAAGATTTGCTATTACTCCATAAGCTGCTACCCCTATGTTATTAGCAATATCTAAAATTGTAAAATTAAATAACAACATTATTATCCCTGAAGAAAATTCCGTTATAAATGATGGTATTCCCAAAGAAATTATATTCTTTATATAATACTTACTAATCTTACATTTAATAAATTTAAAATTATTTTTCTTTTTAATAAAATGTAATGATAGTGCTATTAAACTAATTACCGGAGCAAGTCCAGTTGCAAATGCAGCTCCAAACATGCCTAGTTTAAAAGGAAATATAAAAATATAGTCTAAAATTATATTACTAAAGCTTCCTAAAAGCATTGCTATCATAGATAAGTTTGGATTATCATCATTTCTTATAAAACATATTATTATATTATTTATTATGAATGCACAAGAAAACATTAAAATTGTTTTTAAATAGACTCCAGCTAAAGGATTCACATTTTTATCTGCACCAAGTAGACTAGCAATATCATATGAAAAAGATATCCCGACAATAGTTAAAATTAATCCAACTAGAAACCCTAAAATAATTGAATTGGTAAAAACTTTATTTGCCTTTTCCTTATTATTTCTACCTCTATATATAGAATATTTTGTTGCTGCTCCCATTCCAATCATTAACCCAATTCCACTAATTAAACTATATGCTGGTAAAACCAAATTCAATGCAGTTAATCCAATACTTCCCACACCATTTGCTACAAAAAATGTATCAGCTAATATATAGCATGAAAGTCCTATCATGCTAATAACATTAAAAGATACATATTTTATGAAGCTTTTTAGAATACTATTACTTAATTCTATTCTCATATTTCTCTCCTCCTATAAATAAAAAAAGCATTAGGTGGTTCATACCCAAAGGCCTAATGGCATGAATCCCTAATGCTTGCTATACGAATATTATATCCGGCGACATAATCACTCAATGCTTATTTAATTAAAACAATTTTATTATAACTTACTCTTATTGTCAATATGTGAAATTTCCAATTTATTTATATTAATTTATTTCCTTAGCATTCTTAAATAATCTGTTACCTTAGCATCTTTTCTATACATTCACTAACACTTGAAACATGATTATTAGCATAGCCCTTTAATTGTTCTTCTACATGATGAAATGTGAAGCTATTGTTAGTTAAATTAAACATAGATAAGTCATTATATGAATCCCCAATTGCATAAAGCTTTTCTATATCTAAATTGTTAAGTTCTAATAATTTTTTTAGTCCATTTCCTTTTGAGCAATCTTTAGGAGCTATATCAACGAAATATTGATTTCTAAATGCTTCTACCGCATGTCCATACTTCTTTATTAATAAATCCTTTGCTTCTTCTGCTTTATCTATATCCATATTTTTTGCAAATAAGCTTATAATTGAGTAATTTCTTTTTTTAGAAAATACATCTTCCTTTGATATTACACCTTTGAAGTAGTCCATTAAATGTTCTATTCCACTAAAGTCCTCTGGATCTATAAGATAGTTACTTCCTTCATGTTCAAAATGAACACAAATGCCATCTTCATCTATAAACTCTCTAAATACTTCTTCTGCAACTTCACTAGTTATAAAATTATCATAAATTACATTATCATTATTATCAATTATTATAGAACCATTGCATGCAACTATGTAATCATATTCTATTTCAGGATATTTATTAAATATTTTATGTATTCCTTCTAAGCTTCTCCCTGTGGATATTATAAACTTATGACCTTCTTCCTTAAGCTTTAATATGGCATTTATATCTTCTTCATTGATAATTTCATCATTTTGTACTAAAGTTCCATCTAAATCACAAGCTAAATATTTCATTTATATACACTCCCCCTAATATTTTCTACTTTCAAATTATAACATATAGTACTAATTTTTAATTTTTAAGATATGAAATTTTAAAATTAAATTATATTTTCTTACCATACTTAACATTAGTTATTTTCATTACACCTTTTATTGTAAAATATGAATAGTTATTTTTAAATGTTATATAGAGAGACGATTATCAATGAAAAAAATAAAAAGCAAAATAACATTATATTAATGTTATTTTGCTTTTTTATTTTAACTTACTTTATTTACTATATTTTATATGAAGTAATTCGTGAGCCTTTCCATGTCCTGGTTCTCCCATAAATGTTTCATACATTTTATTTAAAGCACCATTTTCATGTGATTTTCTCTTCTTTAATACATTTTTATCTTGGTTATATAGCACTGATGCTCTTACGCTTCTAATATCCATAGTTAATCTATCTGAAGCATTTACATGAGGTTGTCCACCACCATTTACACATCCACCTGGGCATGCCATTACTTCTATAAAGTGATATTCTTTTTCATTAACTTTACCACTCTTCATAAAATCAAATAGGCTTGAAGCTCCGTTTATAACTGCAACATTATAATTTTCTCCACCTATTTCAACTGTAGCTTCTTTTATTCCAGCTAACCCTCTTACTTGTTCATACTCTATATTTTCTAAATCTTTACCTTCAACAAAATCTTTTGCTGTTCTTAGTGCAGCTTCCATAACGCCACCTGTTGCTCCAAATATAGCACCTGCTCCAGTGTATTCGCCCATTGCTGGATCTGCTTCACTATCTTCAAGTTTAGCAAAGTCTATTTTTGCATCCTTAATCATTTTTGCTAATTCCCTTGTTGTTATTACAGCATCTATATTTCTTATACCGTCATTTTCCATTTCTGGTCTATCTGCTTCATACTTCTTAGCAGTACAAGGCATTATTGTTACTGTAAATACATTCTTTGGATCTACATCTGCAACTTGTGGGTAATAAGTTTTACTAGCTGTTCCAAATATTTGTTGTGGCGACTTAGCACTTGATAAATGCTCTATAAAGTTTGGATAGTAATTTTCAACTTGTCTAACCCATGCAGGACAACAAGATGTAAACATAGGGAATGGTCCACCAGTTTTAATTCTTTGAATTAACTCTGTAGCTTCCTCCATTATTGTCATATCAGCTCCAAAGTTTATATCAAAAATCTTATCAAAACCAAGTTCCCTTAATGCTGTATATACTTTTCCTGTAACATCTACCCCATAGCCCATCTTAAATAGTTCTCCCATGGCAGTTCTAACTGATGGTGCCATTGCTACTATAACGTGTTTTTCTTGATCTGCTAATGCATCTTTTACTCTATCCATATGAGATTTTTCTGATAAAGCATCTACCGGACATGCAGCTACACATTGTCCACATAATAAACAATTAGTATCATCAAAACACTTTAAATTTTCTGGTCCAACTATTTTTTGTCCATCTACTTCTATGAACTTTATTGATTCAGTTCCTGTTTTTGTTTTACATGCAGCTACACATCTTCCACATGTAACGCACTTTGTTCTATCTAAAACTATTGATTTACTTCTATCATCTACATATTCTGATTTATCTGCAACAACAAAAGGCTTAGAAGCTCTTGCTTTAGTTTTTATTACTAACTTTAAAAATTCACAGTTTTCTCTTCTTTTACATGGTCCACATTTGAACTCATGTTTATCTAATAATGATGAAACTGTACTTTTAACTTCTTCTTGAACTCTTTCTGTATTAGTATTAATAACCATTCCATCCTCTGGAATAAAACAACACGCTTTAACTAAATCTTCTTGTCCTTCAACTTCAACTAGGCATACTCCACATTGTCCAACATTACTGCAATCTTCTAAAAAACATAAAGCTGGAATATCTATCCCATTTTCTTTAGCTATTTTCATCAAATTCTTATTATCATCTACTAGAATTTTATTTCCATTAATAGTTATGTTCTTCATTATAACTCCCCCTATAACCGAATGGTAAGTAAATTATCCTTGTTAGAATATTAACAATTTCATTTTACACCATATTTGCAATAATTACTATCTTTTAACCATTATTATTTTCTTAGATTTTCTCCACTTATGATTTTACGACAAAAAATGCATATGAACAATGTAAAATTATAGTCAAAAGTGTATTCTTTTAACTCTTTTTATTAAAACTTAAATAAAAAGACATTTTTAATAATGTCTTTTTAATATATTTTCTAAAAATTTTTAAATTTATATTATTTAACATAAATTATTTAAAGTTTTCACTATGAGAATCCGCTTTCATTTCCCAATGTATAACAAAAGCTAGTATAGCTCTTAAAATTATTATTGCAGCTAATATATACATTTCATCTAAAGATCTTACTATTACTGTTTTTAATATTTCTGCACCTAACTTAAATTCAAGTGCAAGTGTTAATGACTGTGCAAATTCCACCTTTATAGGATAATTATTTTTAGTAACTATGTTTACTATAAACTTATAAAAAGCTTTAATTGCGCCAACTATTATTATCAATATTCCCATTAACTCTAAAAGGTGTATTGCAACTGTAGTTATTAAATCCACAAAATGTTCTATCAAAACCTATCCCCTCCAAACTTGTCCTTATCAACAATTATCTTTTATAATAAAAAATAAGTAAAGCGATTTAAACAAATTTAGAATTTTTATTGCGTTTTTATGTTAATATAATACTATAAAATATATTTATTTGAGGTACCATATGATACAAGTATATAATAGAAAAACAAATAATTATGAAATAGAAAAAGTTGCAGGCGGAAATTATATAAAGTGGTCTTATGATTCACCAGTTGGAAAAGGCTTAACAGAGCTTTTAGTTAAGAAAAAGTTATTTTCAAAACTTTATGGAGCTTATTGTGATACTTCATTAAGTAAAAAGAAAATATCTAATTTTATAAAAGATTTTGATATAGATATGAATATTAGCTCAAGTGCTATTGAGGATTTTAATAATTTCAATGATTTTTTTGTAAGATCGCTAAAAGAAGATGCTAGACCAATTGAAACTAATAATAATCTTCTTATTTCTCCTGGAGATGGAAGGTTATTTGCATATGAAAATATATCTGTAGATAAACTAGTTCAGGTTAAAGGAATTCATTATAGTTTATCTGAATTAATCGCTGATGATGATATAGCTAAGGAATATGAAGGTGGAGTATGCTTAGTTTTAAGACTTTGTCCTACTGACTATCATAGATTTCATTTTGTTGATAATGGGACTCCTATGCAAAGTAACTTTATTAATGGTAACTATTATTCTGTTAATCCAGTTGCCCTTGAAAGGATTCCTAAACTTTATTGTCAAAATAAAAGAGAATGGAGCTTATTTAAATCTGATAACTTTGGTGATATTATTCACATTGAAATTGGAGCTACTTGCGTTGGAACAATTATACAAACATATACTCCAGGTAATAGAGTTATAAAAGGAGAAGAAAAAGGCTACTTTAAGTTTGGTGGTTCAACTACTATTCTTCTATTTAAAAAAGATACAATTAAAATCGATGAAGATATAATAAATCAAACAAAGCTTGGATTTGAATGTAAGGTTCTAATGGGTGAGACGATAGGCAAAAAAATTTGAGTCTATAAGACTTTTTAATTAAAATTTATAGTTTATAAAAACAAAGGCTATAACAAGTACCTAAAATAGAATTTCTTATATATTAAAAAAGTATTATGGGAGTTAGAATTTATGGGAGATTTAATATATAGATTATTATTATTTTTAAACAGCAGTAAAGAAAATGATATTAATTATAATATAGCAATAACTATGCTTAGGAATATACGATCTATTCCTAATATGTCTATAAGCAAACTGGCTGATCTTTGTTTTACATCACCAGCTGCAATAACAAGATTTTGTCATAAACTAGGGTATTCTAATTTTATAGAGTTTAAAGAAAACATAAAGATAAATATAGGTCACTATACTAAAGGGCTCATGAAGCCTAAAGCTATGCATTATGATCTACCAAGAGAAGATATACTAAATAATATGTCTTTAGAAATTATAAATGAAATAGAAACATTTAAATCATTTATAGATTTAAAAGTTATTGATAGAGTAGTAGAACTTATTTTCAATAGTAATAATGTATGTATATTCGGAACACAATTTTCACAGCTAATGGCACAAGAATTACAGCGTAAACTAGTTAATATTTCTAAATTAATTTATCACGCTAATGATGTTCAAGAACAAGAAAGACTAGCTGATGAATTAGATGAAAATTCATTAGCAATTCTCATTTCTCCTACTGGTAGATTTACACTATATCATGAAAGACTTTGGAGAAAAATAGAGAAAAGTTCAGCTACAGTAGTAGTTATTACCGAACAACATAAACCTGAATATATGAAAAGAAGTGATTATATAATTTATTTACCACCTAGAAATGATTCAAATGAATATGTTCAAAACCATAGATATGACTTAAGTTATCTACTTGAATATATTTATATTAGATACGGAAGCATGTATAAAAACAGTTAATAGTGAAAAGTGAAAAAGTTAAGGAAAACTTACTTCTTACTAGCTTCTATAGGTAAAAAAAGAACTCAATTTTAAAAATTGAGTTCTTTTTATTTCATAACCCATTAAGATGAGTTATTTCCTTAATTATTCATTATATATTATAACTTGTATTAAAACTCTGCTCTTTCTACCTTCTCAATTTTTTCTATAACATCTTTAAATTGTGGTAAATAGTCCTTATGAGCTAGTAACATTTCATTTAACAACTTTCTTCCTCTTACATCATCAGATATTAAAGGATTAGTTACCATTGCTAATAATGCTATATTATAGTCTCCTGTATATGCTGCTTCTGCTGCTAACCTTTCAAATGATTTTATTTGTCCAGCTAATCCTTGTGCGAATATTGGTAAATCAGTAACTGTTTCTACTGGAACTGGACCATTTTTTCCTATATAACAACTTACTTCTACAGCTGAATCATCTTCAAATTGTTTTAAAGTTCCGTTATTTCTAGTATTTACAGCAATTATAGTGTCTTTATCATTATATATTCCATTTATAACATTACATGCAACATCTGAATAGTGAGCTCCACCACGTTTAGCCAATTCTTCTGGCTTTTCTTGTAGATTAACATCCTTATACATTTCAAATAATTTCTTTTCTACTTCCATTACTACTTCTGCTCTAGTTTTTCCTTTTTTAAACTCTTCTAATTCACTTTTTAACATATCTCTAGTTTTATAGTAATATCTGTGATAAGGACAAGGAATTATTCCAAATGCCTTCATTGTTGCAACATCCCAATTAAATCCCTTTATATTCGCCATTGTTTGAGTCTTTGTATCAGGTGCTGTTAATGCTTTTATAATTTCTGCTGTAACATCATTTCCATCTAAATAAACTTTTTCTGCATAAACCATATGATTTAATCCTGCAAAATCAACTGTTACTCTATTACTATCTACACCCAATATCTCTGCAAATGAATATTGTAGACCAATAGGTACATTACAAACACCTACTACTTTTTTATGAACCCCATATCTTAATAATGCTTCAGTAACTATTCCAGCTGGGTTTGTAAAGTTTATTAACCATGCATTTGGACATAACTCACTTATATCCTTTGCTATATCTAGTATAACTGGTACAGTTCTTAATGCTTTAAATAATCCTCCAGCTCCATTAGTTTCTTGTCCTAAAAATCCATGGCTTAATGGAATTCTTTCATCTTTAACTCTTGCAGGTAATAACCCTACTCTTAATTGTGTTGTTACGAAATCTGCATCTTTTAAAGCTTCTCTTCTATCTAAAGTTAAATGGATATTCATTGGTACTCCAGCTTTTTCTACCATTCTTTTTGCTAATGCACCAACTATCTCTAATTTTTCTTTACCTTCTTCAATATCTACTAGCCAATAATCACTTACGGGCATTTCATCATATCTCTTAATTAATCCCTCTACTAATTCAGGTGTATAACTTGATCCACCACCTATTGTAACTATTTTTAAACTTTTTTTATCCATACTCTTAACCCCCTTAACTTTTAATTATTCATTATCTCTATACCTTAATTATATCTATATATCTTAGAAAACAATTTCAAAATTTGAAAATCCAATTAAACTTTAAATTTAATTTTTTATAATTATATTTTTTATTTCAGATTTAAATTTTTCTTCGTTACCATTAAAAATTATAAGATTTATCCCCATTTCTTTAGCTCTTGCTTTAACTGCTGCCTTCACAGGCTCTTTTGTTGCAACTAAAATTTTATATACCTTTTCCCCTCCAATTTGATTACTATATACATCTAGCTCATTTAATGCATCTTCATTATATTTATCACTATCTTTACATGATATGCAAATAGCAACTGAGTCTTTTACTGCAACTACATCAACTTCATTTCTAACTATCTTACTCTTATCATTCCATAAGAACATAACTCCACTTTTAACTTCATCAATTTCTTTAATTTCACTAATCATAATATTTGTTGCTATCTCAAGCCAAGTTCCACTTTTAAATATAAATGATTTTAAATATTCATTTTTGAAATTAACATGTATTTCATTATTAGGAGTCTCATTATAATCCATCCCATTAATTTCTTTTAATTTATTTAATATTTTATTTAATATAATTTTTTCTTCTTTAGTTAAGAATTCAGTTTTTATAGTAACCTTTTTAGTATCCTGATAGTCATGTATAAAAATATTTGAATCATATAGTTTTTGCTTATATTTATGCCATAGTTCTAAATTTTCATATATCTTTTTAGTTAAATAAATTAAATCATCTTTATCACAAAGATCACTTGAATCATTTAAAAGTTCTCCTCCAGATGCCTTTATAAGATTATCTAATTGCATATCCTCATATTCTTCTTTAATAACTTTAATACTCTTATCAAATATATATAAAAACTTATTTTTTATATCTACATATATTGAATTTAACAAATTATCTTTACTTATATTTAGTAATGTCAAAGAATTTACTCTGCTACCACCTGTTAAATTAACTAATATATTTCTATTTTTATTTTCATTTATTATTTTAACTAATTTATCAACTTCACCTTCATTGACAATAGTCTTATTAAATTTCACATTTGGAATATAACTTTCATAATATTTTTTTACAGAATCCATTAGAGTTTCGTTATTTTTATCATATATAAACAAGACTTCCTTTGGATTAAATTTCTTTGTTGCTAATATATTAGCTTGATTATGCTCATCTAGTTGATTTATTAATATATCTACATTCATACCTATAATCCTTCTTTTTGAATTTATATACTTTTAATTTATCCAAAGAGAGCATTTTTATCCTAAATAAATACATATACCTACATTCATATAATATAAAAGGAGAAATTTCATTAAGAAATCTCTCCTCTTGTATTAATTAAATAAATTCCTGGCTAAATAAACTCCTGAACATGATGCCATCATTAACCCTCTTGTTAATCCAGCTCCATCTCCAATAGCATATAAGTTTTTAATATTTGTTTCTAAATTTTCATTAAGTTTAACAGCATTTGAGTAGAACTTTATTTCAGGTCCATATAATAAATTATCAGGATTAGCAAATCCTTTTACTACTTTATCCATCTCTAATATAAAATTAACTATATTAGTCATTGTTCTATATGGAATACCTAATGTTATATCTCCAGGCATTGCAGTTTTTAATGTTGCTTCTACTGAATTATTTTCAAGTTCTTCCTTCCAAGTTCTTTTACCATTTAATATGTCTCCAAATCTTTGAACAACAACCTCTCCATTTGATAATAGATTTGTAAGCTCTGCAACTTTATTTGCATATTCTATTGGCTTTTTAAATGGTTCAGTAAACTTATGAGAAGAAAGTATTGCAAAGTTTGTATTTATACTTTTCTTTTCCTTATAAGCGTGTCCATTTGCTAATGAAACACCATTGTCATAAACTTCTGCTGCTACAAACCCATCAGGATTTTGACAGAAGGTTCTAACCTTATCTCTAAATGGAGCTACATTCCCAATAAACTTACCTTCATACATAAGTTCATTTATCCTTTGTATATCTCCTTCTGATTTCATTTCAAATCTTACTCCAATGTCTACTACTCCAACTGCTTTTTCTATCTTATGCTTATCACATAAATCAGATAAGAAATCAGCACCATTTCTTCCAACTGATATAACTACTTTATCAGCATAGTAATTTCCACTTTCAGTTACTACACCTCTAGCTTCACCATTTTCTATTATAATATCTTTAACAATACTTCCAAATATTATTTCTACACCATTTTGTAATAAATAATCTTCTAATTTTCCATAAAGCTCTCTTGATTTTTCTGTTCCTAAATGTCTAATAGGAATATCTACTAAATTTATATTTTCACTTTTTGCTTTATCCTTTATTTTCTTTATTTCATCTTTATGCTCTATTCCAGCTATATTTTTTTCTCCCCCAAAATCTAAATATATCTCATCGCAATAATCAATTAAATTCTTTGTACTTTGATGTCCAATTATCTCTGGTAAATTTCCTCCAACTAAAACTTCTTCTGAATCCTTGTCATATAAAGATAGCTTTGCATCAGAAAATGCTCCTGCTCCTGCAAATCCAGTAGTTATATTACAATATGGCTTACACTTAACACACTTATTTAACTTTGGTATTGGGCAATATCTTTTATAAACAGACTTCCCCTTTTCAATAATTAAAATTTTCTTTTCTGGATTAATCTTTGAAAGCTCATATGCAGTGAATATCCCACTAGGGCCTGCACCAACAATTACAACATCATATTTGTCTTTAATAAAATTCATTTGATAACCCCCTTGTATTACGAATATTATTGTAAATCCATAAATAATTATACGCCATTTCGCGGGAATATCAATGTTTTTTATAATTTTAATATTTAATTTTCATATTTACTGTGCTAATTCCATTATACTTTTCATTTATCTTCACCATATAATTGTTTCTTATATATTCTTCTAATGCTTATATACATTTTTAATACTTTAATACTTAATAAAAAATTTTTTAAATTCATTTATATGAATGATTATTTGTAGTTACTGCTTTTATTTATTTGATAACTACAATCTTAACTATAAATATTGTAGTTACTTTTTGAATTTTTATAGTAACTACATTTATTTTATTTAACTTATTCATTTTCCCTTTTAATTTAAATAATTCTCTAAATTTTATATAAATTTATAAACTGAAATTAATAGTATTATAAGTATACATTTACTAACTCACCTATTTTTGATTTTAAAATTTATAATGATTAAAACAAAAAATAATTTTTTTCAAAATAAAAAAAGCCTTGAAAATTCAGTATTTACAAGGCTTTTATGGTACGGCGGAGAGGATTCGAACCCCCGACCAACTGGGTCGTTTCATATGTTTTTAATATATTTTAAATACGTTGAAACTACTAATTTTACGTATATTTTCTTTTTAATTTATTTTACTTTGCCCCTTTTATTTTTATACTATAAGGGGCAAAAATAAGGGCAAAATTTTATAAAGTATTCACTATCTATAGATGTTAAATTAACTTAAGTACTTAAGCATTTGAATAAGATATTGACCACTTAAATCGTCTTTTTCATCTTTATCCAATTCTCTTTTACCAAAATTAACAAATCCATTTGATTCGTAAAACTCTATAAGCTTAGGCTTGTCCTCACACTCTAAATATGTAACCTTTCCACCTATTTCATCTTGAATACTTTTTATTTTATCGCAAGCTAATTTTAATAATTCATCACCAGTAATTAATTCATTAAGATTATCATTAAAGTTTTTTCCTAATTGAGCTATCAAAGGAGCTGAAATATGATACCCTTTAATATTCTCATCATATGTTCCAAATTTTGATATTCTTTTTGATAAAGTTTTGCTTAATCTAGATTTTGAAACATAAAAGCTCTTAACTGTTAAAGTAAAATATCCTATTAATCTAACTTTATTTTTATATGATGAAAAAATTAAATGAGTTGGAGCTATATTCTGTTTTGCAAATTCAATAGCCTTATATCTAATAAATTTTTCAACATCTGGATTTTTAGGACAATAAAAATCGGAGAGAATTTCTTTAGTTTTTTCCTCTCCTAATTGTTCAATCATTTCTTTTAAAGCTATTATATTAAAACCTGTCATTAATTATCTCCAAATATTTTTTTTAAATCATTTCCCTTAATTTCTTTTACTGATTTACTTATTTGAACTTCTTTTTCTTGCTTATTCATGGCATTTTCTAAAGCTAATATTAATCCTCTTGTAAGGGTTTTATTCTTTAGATTAACATTTTTATAAATACTCTTAGTTGCCATATACATCAACCTCTCTATTAAATACATTTGTCACATAGAAAACTATTGTTTATCTTTATTTTAACACAATTTTATATTTTGTAAACAAAATCATTACCCTATTTTTCAATAATTTGGCTTTATATTATAATATATGTAATTTTATTATTTTTGATAATAAAAAATATAAATTTAAATTTCCTTTTATTCTAATATTTCGAATAATCGTTATTTAGCGAAATTATTAAAAATCACCTAAACAAGCCATTTCTTTAAAATCAAAGTACCTAGTTTTTGTTTAATATTAGTAAACTTTAATAAATAAAAATACTATTTCGTAGTTTGCATTGCGAAATAGTATTCTTTCAATAACTTATTTGATTTTAAATTCTTCATATATTACTCTCAAATAGTTCCTTAGCTTTATTAGAAATTCTATATATAGTTGTCCTTGATACTCTATATTTATCAACTAATCTTTCAACAGGTATCTTATTAATATATTTATCTATGAATACATTCTTATGTAATTCAATATCTTTGTACAATCCTAGCTCTATATTAGTTAATTGTAGTTCTATTTGCAATACTTGATATTCACACTCTCTAAATATCCTTCCATACTTTAATCTCTTTATAATATCAGTTTCATTCTCTAGTAACTTCTTATACTTCTCATGTTCTTTCTTTATTTTAATTATATTTTTAGCTTTAACCATGCTATACCTCTATTCCCCACTCTCTAAATATATCTAAATAAAACTTATCTATATATCCAAGCTCTGCAAACTCTTTTATATGATTTATAGCCCACGAGCTATTTCTTAGTTTTCTTAATGCCATATGCTCTATATTATTTACTTTGTTTATTGTAATACCAAATATATTTGCTATATCATCTAATTTCATAGGTGTAGTGTTCCAACCATATTTAAACTTCAATATTTCCCTTTGCTCTAAAGTGTTATGAGTTTGCATAAGATTCTCTAATTCTTTTCTAAGATTGGCTATAAATAGTTTTTCTTCTATATTGTCATATCCATATTCTATATCCTCTATAAACTCCCCTAGTTCTCTTGTTTCCCCTTCTTCTCCTGTGGTTATATTAAGGCTTGTACAACTACTATAAAGCTTATTATTACCTATATCCTTGCTACTTCCACCATTGACACTCCTATGTATATATCTATCTATATAAAATACTGCATAAGTAATGAATTTAGCTTTCTTTTCAATATCAAACTTATATTTCTTTGCTGCTGCAATAAGCCCTAATACTCCATTTTGAAATAAGTCGTCAAATTCCAATTCTCTATTGATGCCATTATATTTAATTGCTATCTTTTTTATTATTCCTGTATTTGCTTGTATAAGCTTCTCTAATGCTTTATTATCTCCATTCTGATATAATTGTACCAATTCCTCATTATTCATTTTATCACCTTCTTTTTAGGGAGTTCAAAAAGTTCAAATTGATTTCAAACTTACTTATTTATTCTTAATGATACATATTTAAGCCATCTTTCAGCTCTCTCGCATTGCCAATATTTTAATTCCCTTATAAGTCTTGTATAAGTTGTCCACCTCATTTTATAAGGCTTCACATAAGGCAATAAATCTCCCGTATAGTATTCTATCTTGTGTTCTACCTTCAACTTATCTAATATCTTATCTATCTTTAAGTCACAATAATCCATACCATTTCTATAAGTTGTTGTACTCATATATTTGAGATTTCCACACTCCCTACACTTCCACGAGCCATTTATATGGTATAAATACTGCCTATTTTTTAAGCAATATGGACACCTAAAAAATTGTTTAATTCCATAATTAGTTTTTTGAGTTTCTATTCCTATATACCAGGAATCTATATCTATGTAGTTATCTTCTTTAATTAATGTAGTTCCTTCTAATTCAGTAGATTTAAATTTATACTTACCATTATTCAAACTAACTATACTAGCTATATCTAATTTTAAATACTGATCTACGTATGCCATTAATAACACCACCTATATATACGCGAGAACTACTAAATACTAAGGCTTATTCAAGTAAATTAATATTTATTCTGTATATCATATAGGGGTATACCCCTCCTTTCTTTCTTAGTAATATCAACGCTTTAAGCCTGTTTTTAATAGCCAAAAGGGGCTTTTTTGACCCCTTAATGCTTATTTACAGTATAGATTTATTGCACTTCTTCCCAAGGAATTATTGATAAATCATCTTTTAATCTAGTATTAATAAAATTAATCATACTTTCTAAATTCATAGTTAATGAATCTTTTATGTTAAATGGATTTATATAGCTTTCTATATTATTTCTTAGATCATTTAAAGCCTTCTTGTTATATTCTCTGTTATCTTTAGGAATTAGAGTATATAGCTCTAGCTTGTCTTTATCTGTACCTAATAGATTTTTTATAGTTGCTAATGCGTTATAATCATCTTTATATACTTCAACAATATTTTTAAAATCTTCCTTATTATTAATTGCTCTAGTTTCAATCATTTTGATTGTATTTGCTAGTCCTATTTGATAATTTGAATCTTTTAATTTACCTGTAGAATTATCTCTCCATTTTTTCTCCAATGTTTCAATACCACTATCTAATATTTGAATAGCTCTATTATGTGCATTTTGTGCTATTACTTCAAATGGTGCTGCAAGTTCATTTATTCTTTTTTCTATCCCTATTGATGTAAGCTCTTCAATTTTACTTATTTCAGTAATCTTATTTTTGAAAGCTTCTTGCTTCACCTTATAGTCCTCAATAATAGTTAATAATTCTCTTTTTTTACTCATTTATTTTTCTTCCTTTCATTATATGATTAATTTACATACTCCACCTTGTCTTGTTATTTTATTTATTGATTCTATAGCCTTTTTACCAAAAACTGTATCACCAACTTTAAGTGTAATTTCTATTGGCCTATCGCTATTATTAGAATTAGTCGAATTCATTCCTCCTAATCTCTCCATGAGTTTATCTGCTATTAAACTTAATGCCTTAGTATCACCTTCTAATGGTACAACTGCTTCCTTCTTGTGGGTTTCCCCTATCATTGCCAATGTAGGTGAATCTATTAACCCTCCTTTTGCAAGCATTGGTATTTTAGGAATACTTAGTCCAAAATGAGAACCCCCAAACATTGGAATCCAGTCCGGGATATCTACAGATATACTATTTATTCCTCCTATAGCACTATTAACCAGAGATATTACTGCATTTAATGGTGATTTAATTAATCCTCCCAAACCTCCCATTATTCCACCGAATATATCTTTTACTCCATTCCATGCTCTTTCCCAGTTTCCAGTAAATACTCCTGCAACAAAATCAATTATTCCTCCAAAAATTCGTTTAACCCCATCCCATATACCTTTGGTAAAGGAAAAGAATCCATTCATTATGTCCCCGAGTTTCCCAAACTTTTGTGACCAATCTGTAAGAAATATATTTCCAAGCCATTCTTTAAATTCATTAAATTTATTTTTAATACTGTCCCATACTTCTTTAGCTTTTTCTTTTATAACATCCCAGTTCTTGTATAATAAAACACCTATTGCAATTATTGCTCCTATCGCTGCAACTGCTATCCCTACTGGATTAGTAATAAGTGCTATTAACTTAGTAGCAGTATTAAATACACTGATTGCTCCTTTTACAACTAAAAAAGCAGCTGCCATTGATCCTAATGTAATAATTACTACATCTAATACTGGTTTTCCATCTGCCATTAACCAATCAATAATCTCTCTAAGTTTATCTATTATAGGCTGTATTGAAGATAGTATTGGACCAGTCATATCTATAAACCAATTTGTTAATGGTAGTATGTATTCGTTATAGATAAATAATCCCAACTCTACAAACTTTAATCCTAGCTTAGATAATGATTCCATAAAACTTTGTACTGCAGGTGTTTTTAATGTATCAAAAAAGTGCTTAAATGTATCTTTTGTACCTTCAACTGCTTTTTTGAATTGTGTTACAACTCCACTACCTTCACTTTCCCATGCTTTTTTGAATGGATTAAATATTATTGATAAATATCCCTTGACTTTATCTACTAATGCCTTCATCTTACTGTCAACACTTGTTGTATCTAGTGCTGGTGTAACTAGTTGAGGTACTTTAGAAGCTCCTCCACCTCCACCATCTGCTCCATCATCACTAGAGCCTAAAGTATTTATTTCATCTATTCCAGCTAACCCTAGCGCATCTTTAGCTTTCTTCCCTGCTGCTTTAGCACTATCTCCATAAGCTCCCATGGCTTCTTTAGCATCTATAAGCCCTTGTGTAGCTTGCTTGCTCTGGTTAAATGTCTTTCCAAATATAGCACTTATAAAACTTGCTATATACTGTGTTACTGTACTCAAAGCACTCATTAAAGCATTTATAGCAGGAAGGATGAAGTTATAAATAGGAGTGAATGCGATCATTAAATTGCTTTTAATTTGAGCTAATGAATTTACAAACTGCTCATTAGTCTTTAAGTTATTTAAAAGACCAGTTCCCATACTTTGCAATCCACGTAAAATCATAGGGAACATAATCCCCCAAGTAAACATACTTCTTGCTATGATTGATATATTACTTCTTGTATTTTTAATAGCATTTGATGTTTTATTTGTATTATTAATCAGATTCTTAAATCTATCAGACAATACCTTACTTGAGTTGTTTATTCCACTAAAGATATTTCTTAATCTACTAGAACTTTTCCCTGTATTGACCATCCCTGAACTTGCCTTTGAAAGCTTTGCATCTAGATCTGATAATTTGAATCCTAGTCTATCTGATGTTGCTATTAATTTATTAATTCCTGCTTCTGTTTTTAGGATCTTTTCCTCTAACTTATTCTTTTTAGAAGGATTAAAGCATCTATCGTATTCTTCTTTCAATTGCTTCAATTTTGACTTCTGCTGCTCTATCCTTGCATTAGTGTTATCTAGTGTTTTTGTTACATTATCTATTTGAGATGTTATAACACTATAATCTATCGGTGGCCCCCTTCTTTTGGTTTCTGTATTCACTTCTGTATCATTTTTACTTATAAACTTAGTAGGTTTAGGTAAACTTATTTTAGTAGTTGATATACGCTTTAAAATATCTCTTAATGACTTAACTGTATTATTTAAAGTTTTGCTTATTGAGTTACTTATTGTCCTGGATACTCCATTTAATTTACTCTTGGTTTCCTTAGTTATATTATTTAAGGATTTACTCATTGTATTTTCTAAGTTCTTCTTCAATGAGCTTTTTAGAGAATTACTAACTTTGCTTACTTGAGCAGTTATATCTGATACAATTTCAAGCTCTAAACCTATCTTTCCAACACTATCACTCATTTTCTTCCTCCTTTTGAAAAATAATATTTATTTGATCATAAACTTTAAAAATATCATTACACTTTTGAAAATGTCTTAATATTTTTGTTGCTCTCCTTATAGCTTTTCTGTAATTATCACTTAAATTAATAATTGATATATCTTCATCATCTAATGCTATTTTTAAATAATATATATTTGAACAACTTTTTATTAGATAAACATTTTTATTCCTTTTTCCAGCTTTCAAATATCCATTATTTTTATCTAGTTCTATTAAATCCTTAAAACTTTTTAATTCAAGCTTTCTCATTGGTATAACAAAACCCTTTATAGTTATCACTTAGTTAATTCCTTCCTCCCTTCTTGAGCTTTTTTATTCCAGTACCTTTCTTGGATAGTCTTAGCCTTATCCTTATTTCTCGCCCTCCATGCCCTCATATAAGCATTTCTAGACTCTCTAGCCTTAGCTTCCATAAATATACTCTCCTTTCATTTTTAAGTAATAAAAAAAGACCATAGGATAATATTCAGCTTTTGAACTGATATATTTCCCATGGCCCTTATATGCCTTCCACTTTATTTAAGTGGGGTACTAAACTATTTTGTTATCTTTATGTTTATCTCTATCTTTATTTTATCACAAAACCCACTTCAAATCTAGTCATTACAAGGCTTCAAGCGTGGTTACCGAATAAATTTATTAGATAACTACTAAATACCCCATTCTTCTTTTAATTGATTAACTATTTTCATCATTTCCCCATCATCTTTAACTATATCCGGATGATACGCCTTTGCTAAAGTCTTATATAGCTTCTTATACTTGTTTTTATCTTCTTCATTGTAGGTACTTCCTTTATTACTCTGATAACTACTATATGAATTATAATTACTGTAGTTACTCCTAAAGTTTTCATAATAACTACGCTGATATTCTTTAGCTGCTTCATACTGTCTTTTAATATTTTCTAACATTTCACTATTTCTAAGAGTTCCAAATACATCATAGCATTTATCATAAGAACCTTTACCATATATACTTTCAAATCTGTTTTTATCTTCACTATATTTCACGAGTATTTCATCATGCTTTTTATCTGTTATATATTCTTCTGTTTTCTGGTACTCTTTTTGAATTTTCTCTATTAATGGATCTAGTTTCTTATCTATTAATTCCCATAACTCTTCTTCACTTATTTCCATTTCATTAAGAATCTTTTTTAATTTACTTGATTGTACACATTCCCCAATCCAATAAGCACTTGTTGCTATATCATAATAACTCATAGTTCCTATGACCCATTGTTTCTTTTTAACTTTTCCGTTCTCTCTATAACTCTTATGAATACTTACTTTATAGGCTTTCCTTATAGGTCTTTCAAATCTTCCTCCAGTATATTCATATCTATATCTTCCACACTCAACTCCATCTATAATAATCGAAGAATAATATGCTTCAAGTTCTCTATATGCTCCATAAGTATTTTCTTTCTTAAGCTCCACTTCTTGTATCACACAATACATTTTATATCACCTTCTTTGTAGTTGCTTTGATTTATTCTCTAGTACCTACTCTATATCTACATAAACCCTATAATATCTCCCCGTCTTACTAGGCTTACTTATCTTATTTATTTTAATTCCTTTAGATAAAACCTCTAATATCTTAAGCTTTTCTATTTCATTCTCATATCTAATTTGTATCTTTGCCATATGTCCTCCTAGTATTTCTTTAATTAAAAATAACTTCCAATCCCATCTATGTGATTTAAAAACTTTAAATTTGTTAATCCCGCTCTTAAACCTTCCTCAAAATAGAATTTACAAAGATTTATCCATTCTGCTGCTATTGCAGCATCAAAATCATTTAATAAATCCTGTTGATCTTCTGTTAGACTAATATTCAATTTATCAAATAATTTCCTAGTATTTTCTGCATTAATCTTTTGCTCTCTATCTTTATCTATAAAACTCGTTTCTTTAAATTCTTGAACATGATTAAATTCACTTTTAATAATTTCTTCTACTAACCCACATATCTTTTCATAATTCATTGTTAATTTCTCCTTTAATTTACTCTTGATTTTTTAGGAGTTTATAGGATACACTTAAGTTGCTAGACTGGTGTTATCCTATGGATAGCTCCTTGCTTATAGGTATTGGTAGTATCTATAAGCTTTTTTCTTTTTACTTTTCTTTCTTTTAGGTGCTCTTCTTTTACTAGTCATAAGCCTTCCTACTTCAATTTTTGTAGGTTTATCTGCTTGTCCATATTTTTCGCCTATTATTAATGCTCTACACATTAATTCTTCTGTCTTATCTATAACTATCACTCCTTTAATACCAATTACTAATTCTATAATTTTGAGCTTTCCACTTAACTGCGATAATATCTTTTCCACTGGCTCTACTTTTCTTTATTAATAAGTTCATACACTCTGGATTAACATCTGGATCTGTTGAACTATAATCTATTTTGCTTTGATTTGCTAATATATCTCTAACTACTTTATTATCTAGCTCTATATTCCTATACATTCCTATTACTATATCACTATCTCTATATATACTAGCTCCTCCTGCTATATCATTTACTGCAACCTTTTCCCATATATTAAGATTCTTATTAGTTATTTTACTAGCACATTCTTGCTTTCCTTGTGCTAATATTACAATAGGCTTATTAATCTTTATTGCTAACTTCTTTAATAATCTAGTACATTCTGCAACTTTATAATGTTCCTCTTTATTATTGCCAGTAATGTTAATAAGATTTATATAATCTATAAATATAATATCTATATCATTTTTCATTATTTCTATTTGTATTTTACTTGTTATATTTAGCAATTCATCTTCAACACTTATTAACAACCTATTATTTGATGATAAATACGTATTAGCTTCTATTACCTTATCTAACTCATTATCATTCAATTGACCACTTCTTATATTTTTAAATGACACTCCTGTTAAATTTGATATTAATCTATCCCTTACTTGCTCTTTAGGCATTTCTAAACTAAAGAATAAAACCTTATTATTATTCCTTATATTATTTAATGCTATCTGTGCTGCTAATGCAGTTTTCCCTACTCCACTAAATGCAAATATAGTAACTAAATCCCCTGCATTAAATCCACTTATTTTACTATCTAATCCTGTTAAACCTGTCTTTGTTGGACTTATTTCTCCCTTCATTCTTTTTTCAAGTATATATAAATACTCTTCTTCTTGCATTTCTGATGTTTCTGTATTATTATCACCTTCTATGGTTTCTGCTATTAATCCTGTAACTTCTTGCTGCAGCTCTTCTAATCCCTTTCCTATATTAGTTCTTATATGATTAGATAATGATAGCAACTTTCTTTTTTGACTATATTCTCTTAGTATTTCTATATAACTTGTTAAATTTGCAGTTGTTATTACTGATGAAGATACATCTGTTACATAAGATACTCCATTAACTTTACTCAATAGGTCCTTATCCTTTAGCTCCTCAATTAGTAATAATAAATCCATAGTTGTATTATTTTTAAATATACTCTTAATTGTTCTAAATAAAATTTTATTGTAGGTATAATAAAAATCCTCTTCTCTTACTTTTTCATCAATAACTTGAATACAACTATTATTATCTATAATCATAGCTCCTAAAATATTCTTCTCTACTTCTAAACTATGAAGCTTTTCATATTCCATACTCTCACTCCTTACTTACTTATGTATGATGAAATATCCGTTATTTTATTATTTTCTATAACCTTATTCTTTAACTCAAATATTCCCTGCCATGAATTAAATATGCTTTGATTTAATATTTCTATCTTTTCATTATCATTAGATCCCAGCTTGTCTAATTTATTAATTAATAATTTCATAGCTTGGTCTGTCATAGGTTTCTTCATAGACTTTCTCATTTTTAAAAACTCTTTTAATGTGTTCCTTAACTCTAAATTTCCAGTATAAGAATTTATAATTTTATCTATACTAGATTCTTTTTCTTTTTTATTTCCTATATTAGTATTCTTATTAGTATTCTTAGTGTCGTTCTCAACTACTACCTGTGGTATTTCTGAAATACTACCGTTGTCTTTATCAAATACTAGGTAGTCTTTATTAAATACTACGTTGTCTTTATTAACTACTACCTCCAAATATTTAAATAATTCATATAAATTAACTTTATATACATTACTATCCCAATCACCATTAGGAGTTTTAACTTTACTTACTGATATAACATCAATTTCTTTTAATGTATTAATTACTTTTATACATTTATCCCTACTTGATGGTATTCTCTTTGCTAAAGCATTTAATGACATTTTAAAATTATCTTCATTACTTAATATATTATTTATGCAACTTTTCTGATAAACATCTAGTTTATCTGTTCTTATAATTATGTTATGAATCATAGTATAATCTTTTAAATACTTATTTTTATCAGACAAGCCCTCACCTACTTAAATGCCAATTTAAAACTATGAAGTCCACTCCATGTGATAGGCTTGTCCCATTCTTTACATAACTTCACATATGCTCTAAATATTTTTATATCCATTTTGTACTCCACCTACTTTCTTTTACATTGAGAACTTACCCATTCGCTTAATTCTTTTTTAGGAATATAGAATTTTGAATTTATTCTATAGCAAGGAAAGTCATCTCTCTTTAACAAATCCTCATACATTGTATTACGACCTACCCCTAACGCTTCCATAGCTTCATTAGGTAATAATACTAGCTTTTCATCTTCTGTGTTAAATTTAAAATCCTTAACCTGTTCTTTAACCTGCTCTGCTATTACATCAACTAACATTCCTAAAAACTTATTAAACATTTCATTATTTTCCATACTTATTCTCCTTTCTAATAGCTCCTTAGAGCATTTTAATTTTATTTGGTATAAACATACCTCTTATTACTTAAATCTATTTCTAGGCTTAATTTTATAAGCAGAAATAACATATAAAGCATTGCACTTTACTTATGTCATTACTCTGTAGTGTCATTTAGATGTGATTTATTTTCGCTACTTGTTGCGAAAGATTTTTTAGATATGTTCATTGCTATAAGTGGCAACGATTATTCTTCTTTAACAACAGTTCATCTTTCTGAACTATTTGTTAAAAAAAAATATATCTATATCCTTTTTATTAATATTTAATATTTGTATCGCTTTATCAATATCACTTTGCGAAAAATCTAGCTTATTATTCAATCTTTGACTTAACGATACTTTACTCATTCCCATTGCACTTGCAAACTTTTCATGAGTTCCATATACTTCTTTAATCTTTCCAAGTAATTTACTATAATTAAAATTCATTTTTTCACCCCTATTCGTTCGTGTTTCTGAACTCATTATATACTACTCATATTTTTTTTGCAATACCTTTATTCATTTTTCTGAACTTTTTTAAAAGATTAATTAATTTATTGTTGAGTTTTCTGAATCGGAATGATATCCTTTATATTGAAGGTAGGTGAATTATATATGAATAAAATATCTGAAAGACTAAAAGAGGCTTTATTTTTAAGAAATATGAAACAGAGTGAATTAGCACGTATAACAGGAATTGGTAAATCATCAATTAGTACTTATATAGCTGGAGAATATAATCCAAAACAAGAAAATCTTATAAAAATCTCTCAAGCATTAAATGTTAATATATTTTGGTTAATGGGATATGATGTTCCAGTTGATCGTCAATTAACAGGAAATGAAACAGATCTTAATACTGTACTTAATACACTTAATGAAATAGAAAATAATATAAACAATATTTCAAAAACAACTAATTCTAATTCTACTTCCGATTCAGATGCAATATTAGGATTAAAATTTATTATGACATATCACTCAATACCATTTGATTATACTGATGATGTTTTAGCTATTGCAGTAAAAAGTCAAATGTTCAAAGATTTTATAAAAAATATGCTTGATTTAATTTCTAATAACCCTAATATGTTCTTGTAATTACTCCATTAATTTATACAATAACTATAATCTCGGTCAATTAAATTGCCTGACTTTAATAGTGAAGCCAAAATTGACGTAGCTATGTAGATACTATTTAAAATTCAAGGGTAACTACAACTATATAAACCACCTTAAAAATTAGGTGGTTTACATTCACCACTTTTAATATCTAAATATAGTTACTATGTTTATTTTTATGATAACTACAATAAATAAAATATAAGAAAGGAGATGTATATAATGGCTAAAACCATCTATAAAAAGAAAATTAAAAATGGTAAAGAATATTACTTTTATAGACTAAGGCATAAGAATTTGAAGAATCCAAAAGATATATATGGAAGTACAGTAAAAGAACTTGAGGAAAAAATCAAAGACTTAAAGAATGAGCTTAATAATAATATTACTGATAATAGAGCTTTATTTGGAGCTTTCTTTAAAGACTGGCTTTATAATACTCATATGGCTGATAAGAAAGCAGCAACTAAAGAAAGATATGACGGTATATATAGAAATTATATAGAAAATAGCCCTATATATAATATAAAACTTAAAGATCTTGAACCCTCTCATATACAAAACTATTATAATGACTTAGTTTCTAATGGTAAAAGTATCTCTGTTATAAATAATCTTAATAAGCTTATAGCTCCATGTATTAGATACGCTAATATTAGCAATAGGATATTAAAAGACTTCTCTAAAGCTATTGTATTACCTAAAATAAATCAAAATATAAGCAAATCTAATGATGTAATACCTTTTACCCTAGATGAACAACTAAAGTTTATAGAGGCTATAAAAGGCAATGATTTAGAAATGTTATTTATAACTGCTTTAGATACTGGATTAAGACAAGGAGAATTATTTGCCCTTACATGGAATGATATAGATTTAAAAAATAAGGTTATATATGTTAATAAAACATTTAAAAGAGTTAAAAATACTGATACTGGAGAATATGAAAATATAATTCAATCACCTAAAACTAAAAAAGGTATTAGAGTTGTTCCTATCCCTTATCACTTAATAGATAAACTAAATCGTCATAGATTAAACCAAAAGGCTTTAAAATTAAAAGTTTCTAATCTATATGAGGATAATAATCTAGTCTTTTCTAATAATTTTGGTAAGTATTTAGATAGTGGTAATGTATTAAAGAAATTTAAGAAGATATTAAAAGATAATAATATACCAACAAGAAAGTTCCATGACTTGAGGCATACATATGCTACTAGACTTTTTGAATTAGGTGAAGAACCAAAAACTGTCCAGGAGTTATTAGGCCATAGTAATATATCTATAACTTTAGACACATATACTCATGTATTAGATTCTTTAAAAGGAAATGCTATAAGTAAATTAAATGATTTATATAGTAAAGTTGGTATTAAATAAACTAAATAATTTCTATTTTAAAAACCTATAAGGGGCAAAAAGAGGGGCAAAATGTTAAAAACAACTTATTTTTTTCAAAATAAAAAGCCCTGTAAACTTAGCATTTACAAGGTTTCTATGGTACGGCGGAGAGGATTCGAACCCCCGACCAACTGGTTCGTAGCCAGCTACTCTATCCAACTGAGCTACCACCGCATATAAATTTTAACAACATTTATATTATCATAACTACTTAAATAAATCAAGCGACTAATTTTTATAAAATATTCTATGTTATCAATTATTATATATATCTGAAAATTCTACTTCTAACATTTGTATTTTATTACTTTCATCTCTTATGCAAAAGTCATCTTGTTCCTCTACAATTGTTATCGGTAGCGTTATTATAAATTCACATCCATTTCCCTCTTCACTTTTCAATTCAATACTTCCATCCATGGATTTCACTAAATAATTTACTAAATCCAATCCTATTCCGCTTCCAGAATTTTCTCTATCTTTTTTATTAGATACTTGATAGAACCTATTAAAAACCTTTTCTTGATATTCCTTTGATATTCCTGGACCCTCATCCCTTATAGATATAGTAATTTTATCTCCCATAACCATTATATTTATATATACATTTGTATTGGTATATGAAAACTTAATAGAATTTGATAATAAATTCATTACAATTCTATCAATTGCATCTGGATCCACTGCCATTAAACATTCCTCTTCATTGGTATCAAATATAAGCTGTATATTCTTTTGCTTTGCGTATTTATCTATGCAGCTTATAGTGCCTTCAATCATAGATATAATATCTATATTTTTTTTGTGTAAAATATAATAGTTATTTTCTAGTTTTGTTGTATCAATTAAATTATTTACTAACTTTAACATCTTGAGACTATTTCTTTTTACTATTTTCATATATTCCATTGCTTTTTTATCATTAATAGCTATGCTACCATAATCTATACATTGCATAATACTTAATATTACATTTAAATGTCCTCTTAAATCATGTGAAATATTAAGCAAAAAATTCTCTTGTTTAATACTTTTATCCATTAATCCTGTTATGATACTTGTTGACTCTTCATTTGTAAAATTAAATTTTCCATTTAATATAATTTCACTGATATTCATTTTACTATCTAATTTCTCTATAAATTCATTATTAATCATGATAATAATTCCTTTCATAACAGTCTTAGACTTTGTTTTAATGTTATATAAATAGTTTACCATATGGATATTTTCCCAACAAGGTCTTTTGATTTTATTTTCCAAAATATTGAATAAAACATTACTTATATATTTTTTATTCAATATCATAATTATATTAATTCATAATTATCTTTCATATTTTACAAATATTATTATTACTAAAAACTACTCATATTTAATAAAAAATCTTGACAAATAATTTTAAATTACTTGTTAAGATTTTATCATTTCTAAATTAAATCATTTCATTTCTTATTTTATTCATTGCAAGTATTAAATAAATACCTGATATTAATATACTAACTGATCCTAGTGGATAAATTAAGTTAATTAATGTAGGCAATGTCATTGCATATATGCATAATTTAAAAACATCTCCATAATTTAAGTTAATATTATTCATTTTGCTTAGAACTAATCCTACTAACGATAGCATAAATGAATTAAATAAAAGAACTAAATAAGTATATAAAAGAGTGAATATAAATATACTGTATTTTAATATTCCCATAATACTTGCTGCTCTTAAAATAGTTTCATTATTCATATTATCAAATAATATTGGAATATCGCTATATTTAAGTGACCCTACTCCATCATTATCTCTATATGATATTCCATCTTTTAGTATGGATATAGAAATATCCTTATGAATTACTATATTTCTTATAGTCTCAACTTCGTCAAGTGATATATCCGTATTAATTAAAACAAGAAACCTTCCCACTTCTCTTTTAATAGGAGAATTTTTAAAGTCTAATATCCCATCCTTCATTTCAAATTTAAATTCATCACTTGCCATTACTTGTTTTATAGAATTTTGCATTGTAGTCACACTTGCAAAATTCATAATGCCTAATATACATCCAACTAATACACTTAATAATATAGAATATACTAATGCATGAGAAAATCGTAATTTTAATAATTCTTTATATCTTCCTACATTATAAATACTAATTTTAACCTTATCTATAAAGCCTATATTATCCTTCATAATTACCTCCAATTATATGGAATTTAATACTTAATAAATATTCTATCATATGTATTAACTTTTATAAACAACTCTTATTTTTATAAAAACGACTTTTTAAGATTAAAGTCTAAGCTTTTTGTTAATGATTAATAGTATAAGTTGTAAGGAGGTATAAAAATGTATAATAATAAATCCAAACCCAAAAATAAAGTTTCGATTTTTATGATTCTTTCTTCTATGATTCTATTTATTTTATTAGGATTTGGAGCAAATATTTACTTAAGCTCTCAATATAGTAAGGTAACTTCTAGCTTTTATAAAGCCTTTAATAATTGTGAGTTTTCAGATGCAAAGACTAATTTAAATAATAAAATTTTATCTTTAAAGAAAAAACAACTTAATTCTGATTTAAATGATTACTTTACAGATATAGTTGATAAAATATGCATTTCTTTATCTAAAAATGAAATTACTACTAATCAAGCATTAAGCGTACTAAATGAAATTAAGAGCTACAATGTATTAAATTCATCTTTAGATAAATTGATTTCTGCATTAGATGATAAAGATAGTAATAGTATAACCTCAACTACTGAAGGTACTTCTAATAAAGAAATATCTTCTGCAAATGATAATTCTAATGATATTTCAGCTGATAAAGATAATTACTTAAACTTAGGTATTTCAGCCTTTAACTCAAAAGATTATTCAAAAGCAATGAAATATTTTAGTCTAATTCCAAGTTCTTTAGCTAATGATTATGAACTAGCTCAAGAATACATAGAAAAATGTAAATCAAATTATAAAGACTACTTACTTGAATCTGCAGATGAATTAGTTGCAAATAAATATTATACTAAAGCAATAGACTTTTTATCTGATTATGACTCAAAATTATTAAGTAAAAATGATATAACTGAGATAAAAAATAAAATTAGTTCTATTAAGTTATTTAGAGAAGAGTATCAAGGAGATGATTCTGAATATACTTCTAATGCAATTCTTCAATCTATAACACTCAATAATGTAAATACCTTATCTATTAGTAGTAAAACTAATTATTTTGTTTACTTAAATTTAGCCGAGCAAAAAACCTATGTTTATGAAGGAGAAACTAACGATTGGGATTTAGTTAAAGAGTTTTCTTGCTCTACAGGTCTTCCTGGCAAGGAAACTCCCAAGGGAATATTTGCAGTTACCAATAGAGGGGAGTGGTTCTTCTCAGATGAGTTTGATCAAGGCGGTAAGTACTGGGTTCAATTTATGGGCGATTACTTATTTCACTCCGTTCCTTTTGATGAAACCCAAACTGTTATTTTAGATGACACTCTTGGTACTCCTGCATCTCATGGTTGCATAAGATTAAAAGTAGAAGATGCTAAATGGTTATATGATAATATTGCAAATGATACTAAGATAATAATAAATTAATATATATTGAAAAACGTAACTGTTTCTAAATAGTTGAACATAAAAATAATCCCTTGTTTTACCCCAAATTAAATATTCTATAATAATAAACAGGAGCAGCAAATAAGAATAATTACATCTTATTCGGTGCTTTTGCTTATAAAATCTAAAAATTAAATAGTAAATTACAATTTTGATACAGACTCTTTTTATTATTTATATAATGAATTTATTTATTAATTATATGATATTATATTTATAATAATATTATTGATTTTAAAGGTAGGATAATAATGAATATATATATTCCAAATGAAGTTAAATTTATTATAGATACTTTTTATAAAAATAATTTTGAAGCATTCATGGTTGGTGGTTGTGTTAGAGATTCTATTCTAAATAACTCACCTAAAGACTATGATATTACTACCTCCGCAAAACCAGAAGATACATTATCTCTTTTTGAAAAAACAATTCCAACTGGTATAAAGCATGGTACAGTGACTGTTCTTATCAACAATAATTCGTATGAAGTTACAACCTATAGAACTGAAGGAAACTATTTAGATAATAGACGTCCATCATCAGTTAATTTCGTTAGTGATATAAGAGACGACTTATCTAGAAGAGACTTTACTATAAATGCCTTAGCTTATAATAAATCAGCTGGTCTTGTTGATTACTTTAATGGTATATCCGACATAAAAAATAGTATTATTCGTTGTGTTGGAGATGCTGATAAAAGATTTAAAGAAGATGCACTTAGAATGCTCCGTGCAGTTAGATTTAGTTGTCAACTAAACTTCGATATAGAGGAAGAAACTTATAATGCCATATTAAATAATAATAAACTAATTAGTAATATAAGTTTTGAAAGAATACGAGATGAGCTTTGTAAGATATTGATTTCTGATAATCCATCTAAAGGATTGATTTTATTAAAGGATACTGGCCTATTAGGGGCAATACTTCCTGAAATAAATAACTTAGTTAACTTCACTCCAAAATGTAATAATCATAATAACAATGTATTTAAGCATACTCTTAATGTAATTGATAATACACATAATAACTTATTACTAAGGTTATCTGCATTATTGCATGATGTGGGGAAATTAAACACTCTTACCCATAATGAAAATGGATTCTACTACTTCCCTAATCACAATATTGAAGGTTCATTAATGACTAGAAAAATATTATCTAAATTAAGATTTGATAATAATACTATAAATATAGTTTGTAAATTAATAGAACATCATTTAGTTTTAAATGTTAACTATCTTCCAACTAAATTTGAAGTAAAAAAATTATTAAATACTATTGGTAAAGAATATATATACCTTTTATTTGATTTACAAAGAGCTGATATTAATTCTCTAGATAATCCTAAAATATTTTTAGCTAAAGTTGATTATATAGATAATCTAGTATCAGAAATACTAAGTAATAATGAGCCACTTAAGATTAAAGACCTTAATATAAGCGGTGAGACATTAATAAAATCATTTAATTTGAAGCCTGGAAAGTTAATAGGAGATACATTAAACTTTTTATTGGATAAAGTCTTAGAAAATCCTGATTTAAATACTAGAGAATCATTATTAAAATTATCTAATGATTTTATAAGTAACTTATAAAATCACTTTTTTCTTTTTATAATATTGAGTACTATTTCCTCTATCTTTAATATAGTAGTTAATTTTATTTTACATAAGAGTGTCTACTTACTAAAACATAATTTTTAATAAAATTAATTTTTAAATATAAATACCTAAAAACATATAAAATATGTCTTTATAATATAAAAAGTGGATTTATTTAAATCCACTTTTTATATTCTTTATAGAATTAATCTATAAATTCATTTTTTCTTCTTTATTTAATCCAAATAAATATAGATAGCATTCCTTTACTTCTTTTCCAGTTATCTTTTCCACAGCATCCTTATAGTACTTAATTTGTATTTTATACTTATCTAAAATCTCACTTTCCTTGCCATGTTCAACATAATCAGTTTTATAGTCTAATAAAATAATTTTATCTTCCTCTTCAAATATACAGTCTATTATCCCTTGCAATCTAACATTTTCATTTCCATATACCTCTTCTGATAGAGTACTATCAATATTTAAGCTACTTATTTCAGTATAAAAAGGTAATTCTCGTTTAACTAATTTCCCTGTATTAAATGCATTTAGAAGCCTCTTTCCCAAATTACTCTTAAAGAAGCTTATAAAACTAATTTTTTGTACAGCTTTTATTTCTTCTTCAGTAAGTAAATTTTTATCCTTCATAGAATATATTTGAGTATCTATTTCTTCTTTTGTATTAACTTTATTTAAATCTAATTTTTGCATTATAAAGTGTGCTATAGTACCTCTTTCTGATGCTGATAAACCTCTTTTTTCTTGTAAGAATTTTGGCTTTAATACTTCCTTATCACTAAAAATATTTACTGTAATAACATCATCATTTTCGTTATTATAAAGAGATCTTTTTAAATCGGAAACCGAAACATTACTAGGTAATTTACCTGCCAAATCATATTTATATTTATAATTTAATCTTCTTTCAATTTCTTTATCTATATGGTCCACATCTGAATTAATAAATAAATCTGTTTCTTCATTTTCATCCACAGCTACTTCATTTTTTTCCACAGCTAATAAATTTTTAGTCCACATTTGTGTCCTCCATGTTGAAAAATCATTAATTATTGAACTATTATTTGCTCCAATATATTTTCTTAGTTCTTCTCCATCTCTATGCTTACATATAGCCATTCCAATCCAATCTAAATAACTTTTCCCCTTTAATACCTCTGATGCTGGAACAATTTCATCATCTAAAGCTGCTGATGAAACCCATCTTGATATTGATTTTTCTAAGTTTCTTGTTGCCCCTGTAATAATTAATTTTTCTTTTGCTCTTGTAAATGCAACGTATAGTATTCTCATTTCTTCTGAAAGAGTCTCAAATAATATTTTTTTCTTTATTGCTTCTTTAGCTAATGTACTATATGAGTTTCTTCTTTCTAAATCAACATAATCTGGCCCTAGTCCAAGGTCATCATGATATAAAATGGATTTATTTAAATCCATTAGATTAAATTGCTTACCAAAACCACATGTAAATACTACTGGAAATTCTAGACCCTTGCTTTTATGAATACTCATTATTCTAACAACATCTTCATTTTCACCAAGTATTTTTGCACTTCCCATATCTCCTGATGAATTCCTAAGCTTATTTATAAAGTTAATGAAATTAAATAATCCTTTAAAGCTAGTTTGCTCAAACTGCTTTGCTCTTTGGAATAGTATCTTTAAATTTGCTTGTCTTAGCTTACCATTTGGCATAGCCCCAACATAACCATAATAAGCCGTATCCATGTAAAGATACCAAATAAATTCATCTATTGGAGTATAAATTGATTTATTTCTCCACTTTCCTAAGTTATTTATAAATATCTTACATTTATTTTTAAGTTCCTCATTTACTTCATATACATCATCAGAAACACCTTTTATTATTTCATAAAAATATTTTTCTTTATCTAATAATCTTATATCTCCAAGTTCTTCTGCGCTAAAACTTACTAAAGGTGATCTTAATACGGAAATCATAGGAACATCTTGCATTGGATTATCTATAACCTTTAATAAAGACATCATTGTTCTTATTTCTATAGTTTCAAAATATCCTGTTCCTGTATCTGCATAAACAGGTATCCCTTCTGAGCCAATCTCTTCTAAAAATATTTCAGACCAATTTCTAGTTGCTCTTAATAATATAACTATATCTTTATATTTTAAAGGTCTATATTCTCCAGTTTCCTTATCCAATACTTTAAATACTTTACCTGTTTTAGGATCTGGATTTAATAATTCTTTTATCCTTCTAGCAACTATTCTTGCCTCTAGTCCTATTGAATCAATATCTTCTTCCTCTTCTACTAAACCTTCACCATCATATTCTTCTACTTCAGTAGTATATTCTCCTGACTTATCAAGAATATGAAGTTCTATTGGTCCTGCTATCATTGTATTTTCATCATTATTTTCTTTGTAGTTAGCTCCAAGATTAAGAGCTTCATCGTCATTATATTCAAGTTCACCTACAGTCTTAGACATTACTTCCTTAAATATATAATTTACTCCACTAATTACTTCTTCTCTACTTCTAAAGTTCTTATATAATTGTATTTTTCTATTTAAATCACCATCTTCTAGTGGATATCTGTTATATTTATCTAAAAACAATTCAGGTTTTGCTTGCCTAAATCTATAAATACTTTGCTTAACATCTCCAACCATAAAAACATTCGGATTTTCTAATGTTTTTCTAGAAACTAAATCTATTATTGCTTCTTGAACATTATTAGAATCTTGATATTCATCAACTAAAACTTCATCAAAGTATTCTCTAAAGCCATTTGCAACGCTAGATGGACATATATTATCTTCTTCATCATTTTCTATAAGTATTTTCAAACATAAATGCTCTAAGTCATTAAAATCTAGTATATTTCTTTCTCTTTTCTTTTCCTTAAATCTATTTATAAATTCTAATGTCAACTGACTTATCATTTTCATATAAGGATATGAATTTTTAATTCCATTTAAAGCATCATTTACTGTCATTGAAAAACTATCTTCAATTAATTTTGATGTTTTCTTTTTAATACTATCTCTTATACTCTTAACTATCTCTAGGCTTTCTTCATCTGAAACCTTATCTTTTTTAACAGACTTTAATCTAGAAAAGCTTATATTATTGATAGAAGAATATAGTTCCTCTATTCCCAAGCTTAATGATTCTTCAACCCTTATAAACATATCCAAATCATCTAAAAAAGTTACTTCATATGGTTCTAAGCCTTCAGTATCCCTTATTATACCTATAGCCTTTTCTAACATTTTTATATATCCAGTTACTTCAATTTTTATAGTTTCCTTTAATATATCTATCCATATGGTTTTATTTAAATCATCTATAGTTTCTATATTAAATCTTTCTGCATTATTAACTAACCATTTGTCTGGCCAAGGACCACTCATTGAGAATCTATATAAATCTAGTATTATATCTTTTAACCTTTGATCATCTCTTGATCCACTGTATGCTTCTATTAGATTTCTAAACCCTATATTTTCGCTTTCATAGTAATCCTCAAACATATCATTTATAACTTCTAATTTTAACAATGTATTTTCTGTTTCATCAGCAATTCTAAATGTAGGATCTAAATCTATAACATGATAATAATTTTTTATAACATCTAAACAAAATGAATGCATCGTAGTTATATTAGCTCTACTCAAAAGAGTTAATTGCCTTTGCAATACTTTTGAATTAGGATTTGCTTCTAAAGACCTTGATATTGCAGCTGCTATTCTTTCTCTCATTTCTGCCGCAGCTGCAGATGTGAATGTAACAACTAATAATCTATCTATATCTACTGGATTATTTTCATTGGTTATTATTCTTATAATTCTTTCTACTAATACAGCCGTCTTTCCCGAACCAGCTGCAGCAGCTACAAGTAAGTTACATCCTCTAGTTGTTATTGCCTTAAGCTGATCTTCTGTCCATTTTGTATCACTCATAATTAGTTGTTACCCCCCTTCTCTACCTCATCTTTTATTAATTTCCACGCTTCATCATTACTCTTCTTTAAAACTACCCTATACTTATTATTTTCTATTGATGTATCAAACTGACATACTGATGAATAATCACAATAACTACAATATGCAGTGTTATTATTTTTGCAAGGTTCTATTTTTATTTCTCCGCTTAACATTTCCTCGCATATTTCGGACATTTTATCATTAACATATTTTCTTAATGTATCAAATTGTTCCTCTGTTATTACAGAACTACTTGATGTAAAATTGCCATCTTTCTTTATTGCAGCTGGTATTATTAATGAATATGAATCCATATCATTATCCATAGCCTTAACAACATTTATATCCTTAAGGAGTAATCCACTCATTTTTAATTCTTTTAATATATTATCTTTTATTTCTTCTTCAGTAAGTTGCTTTTTAGACTTTATTATTGGATCATCAATCCTGAAATATAATATTGCTCCTGGCATTGCTTGCTTTTGTAATATATATTTTGAGTTTTTAATAAGGGCATCTAAGTAAACTAATAACTGTATTTGGAGACCATAATAAACTTCTGTTAAATTGAATTTTTTAGCTCCTGATTTATAGTCAACTATCTTTATATATGTGTTACCATCTAAATCTAAAGTATCAATTCTATCTACTCTTCCAACTAAATATACTGTTTCATTTGATGGTAAATCTATTTTAATTGGCTCTCCATCACTAAATCCTCCAAAGTCAAACTCATTCTTAAATACCTCAAACTTACCTTTTCTCATTTGTTCTGATATTACCATAACAGATTTAGTTATAGTTCTCTTGAATCTATCTGCAAAGTACTTATATTTCTTCGTACTATTTAATATTGAGTTAGAATCACTTTCTAATCTCTTATCAACTAGTTCATTAACTATTACCTTACATCTTTCTCTATTCAAATCAGACCATGCTATTTTTTCATTTCTAACTGTATTTGTAAAATCATCTAGAACATTATGCATAAATGATCCTAAATCTGGAGCAGAAAATTCATATACTTTTCTATCCTTTGCCTTTAATCCATATTGTACATAATAAGAAAAAGGACATTGAGCATACTTTTCTATTCTAGATACATTAAATATAAGTTTTTTATTTTCTGATTGATATAATCTCTTTATTTTTTCCCTAGGAATTTTTTCAACCAAATTAGTATATGTTAATCCCTTAAACATTCTATTCGATTTATTTTTAAACTCCTCATTATTTTCAAACCATTTAAAAGCTTGTGCCCAATATTCGTCTACATTTTCCTTTTCAAATTCCATTCTAAGTGCTGAAATAAGTTCATTAAAGGTAGGTGTAGGAGCTGTTATTTTATTAAACTTATCTCTTCTATCTCTTATATTATAAATTTCACTTTCCTCTACTACATTTGGTAAAACTTTTTTAAGCCTTGGAATAATTATAGATGGTCTTAGCGACTTCCCTTCAAAATCTGCCATAGGGAAAGTTACCATTAAATACTCTGAAGGAATAGTTAATGCTGTATAAACAATAAATTGCTCTTCGAAAGCTCTGCTTTTAGTGTCTGAAGCTAATCTTATTCCTATATTCCTTAATAACTCTCTTTCTCTATCACTTATAATTCCTTCTTCCTTATTCGCAGCTGGTAACACCCCATCATTTACTCCTATTAAATATAAAGCTTTTACTTCTCTACCTTTAACTCTTGATATATCACCTATATTTACTTGATCTAAAGACATAGGAATTACCCCTATGTCCCTTTCTTCAAATCCTGATATGAGTATTTTAGTAAATTCCTTTATATCTAAAACCTCATCTCCCAATACTTCTACAACTTGATCTAAAATTTCTATAACCATCTCGGGAACTTGTATATATTCCTTTATCTTATCTTGAAGCCCTAATGAATTAAATTCTTCTAACCATACTTCTAATGTTTTAAATACATTTAGTTCATTTAAAAACTCATATAGATTTGTTGCAAAATCCCTTACTTTATTCTTTCCTTTTATTCTATTATGTAACTTCATTAAAGGAGATCGTATTTCTTCCATAATTTCAAGAATTGTATTTTCCTCTTCAGAAATATTCTCTTTATCATAAAGATCTTTAGTCCACTTGTATCCCTTGATTCCGTTAGCTAATATATAATTTTCTAATATATCAATATAATCTCTTTCAACATTTACTAATCCACTCTTTAAATATTTAAATACACTTTCATAAGACCAATTGCTTGCTAATATTTCTAAAGATGAAATAATAACTACAACTAATGGATTATTAAGTATTTCTCTTTTTTTATCTATGAAAAATGGAATATTGTATTCATTAAAAATAACTGTAGATATTTTTTCATACTCATCTATATTTCTACATACCACAGCTATATCCTTAAATCTATAACCATTATCTCTAACCATTCTTAATATATCCTTGGCTACAACCTCAACTTCATCATAACTATTATTTGCCTTATATATTCTTACATTATTAGCTTTTCCTTTATACTCTTTAAATGGATATGTAAAAAAATGACGTTCTAAGTGTTGTAAATCTTCATTATTTAAAAATCTATACGACTGTCCCTTATTTAAATCAATAGGTTCTAAGTATGATATATTTCCTTCTTTCATAATTCTTAATATGGAGTTCTCAGTGTTTTTTATAGCATCAAATATATCTGTATAATCTATATCAGAACCTCCACTTAAAGAATCACTACATAAAGTTATATTTACAACTTTCGCTTTCTTTGCAAGCACTTTTATAACCTCTAATTGTTGAGGTGTAAAAGTAGTAAATTCATCTATCCATATTTCTGCATCATCATATATATTACAATCCTTTAACCTCTTAGCTAAAAAGGTTAACTCATCATCTGAGTCTATGAATCTTTTATGAAGAATCTCATTAAAGCTATTAAAAATTAATTTTAAGTCACTTATTTTTTTCTTAAGTTCTTCATCATTTATTTCATCTTCCTTTGAACTTAATATTTCCCCGGAAATATTATATTTTTTAAATTCTGTTATTACTTTTGATACTATTGACGAGAAACCTTGCTTCTTCGCCATTCTATTAAAGTATTGTAATTCTTCACTTTTATCTTTTAATAGCTTATAAATAAGCATATTTCTTCCTGAATCACTTATTCTAAGCTCTGTTCGTCCACCACATTCTTCTGATACTCTATGCGCCATTCTCTTAAAGCTTAATACTTCACCTCTTAATAATCCCTTTTCTGTTACAATATCAAGGAATTTTTTTTCCGTATCAAAAGTATATTGCTCCGGAACTATTAAAACTAATTTATGTTGATTATCATAATTTTCTATTTTCTTTTTTATTTGTTCAAGGCAAAATCTGCTTTTCCCTGTGCCTGCCCTTCCAAATATAAATCTTATTCCCATAAACACGCTCCTAAAAGTACTTTATCTTAAATTATTCCCCTTTGTATTAAATAAATTCTTCTTTAAGTAATCCCATAACTATAGTATCTAGATATTTACCACAAATATAATATTTGCTTCTTCTTACTCCTTCTTCTTTAAAACCACATTTCTTATAGCAATTTATAGCTCTAATATTTTCCTTCACAACTTCTAATTCTACCTTATGAGCCTTTCTATTGTTAAACAAATATTTACATAATGTTCTTATTGAATCCTTACCATATCCATTTCCCCAATATTCCTTACCAATAGTTATACCTATTGAATATACGTCTCTTGTATAGCTATTTTCCTTATAATAAACATATCCTATTAAATCACTGTCTTTTGTTACTATAACCATTTCCTTTTTATTTGGCTTTGTAAAATGATGAAATTGACTCCTTATATATTCTTTAGTCATAATCCCTGTAGATAAACCATTATACTTAAGTACGTCTTTGTCTGCACAAGTGTCATATAAAATATCTATGTCTTCTCTTACCGGATCTCTTAAATATATATTTTCTCCATATATCATACTACTATCTCCCTAAGTAAAGTTTATACCATGCTTTTAATTTTTGTATACTTTAATTATAAAACTATTTATAAAAGCAAAAAAGAGAACAATAAAAAAAGAGCTCACTTTTTAATATTGAGCTCTTTTCTTCTAATCCATAATATCTATATCTGCTTCTACTCCACAGTGATCTGAAATAATACTTTTATTTATATCATTAAATATTACATTAGATTTTTTTACATTAACATCTGTATTAGTAAATATTATATCTAATCTTTTATTTTCAGTTTTCCCTTCCCATCCAGCAATTTCACCTTGAACAGTTATACCATTATCTTTTTCAAGTGCAATATTATAAGTATCAATTAATCCTTTACTTAATAGATAATCATATCCCTCATTTCTAATTAATGCGTTATTGTTAATATCCCCCATAACAAAACTTATCCCATTAACCTTAGTCATAAGATTATCTACTTGATACTTAAAGGATTCTTCTTCATCATCCCACCAACCCAAGTGGCATGTGAAGAAATTAATCTTTTTATTATCTATAGTTATAGTAGCTTTAATTATTTTTCTACTTTTATAAAAAGTCTTTTCACTACTTTTTGTTATATAAAATAACTCTACATCTTCAATTTCATGTCTAGTCAGTATAGATAAGCCCTCTTCATATATATCGTAACCTATATGTGAAAAATCCCATACATATTTATAATTGAACTCTCCCAACTTCTCAAGCTCTTTATTTAGTAAATAAATGAAATTATCTTCTTTTATATCCCCACTAACTACAGATTTTTCTATACTTTGACTTACTTCTTGAAATGATATAACATCATATTGCTTTTCATTTATTATTTCTGCTAAGTACTTTATTTTTTCTAATTGATTTTCTTCCATCCATGAATGGCAATTAAGTGTTAGTAATTTCATTCTAAACTCCTAATATATCTTGTATATTTGATTTTAATACATCTGCTTTTGGACCATATATAGCCTGAACTCCCTTATCTCTTAATATAAGTCCTAAAGCTCCATTCTTCTTCCATTCCTTTTCGTCAGCTACTAAGGCTATATCTTTAACAGTAACTCTTAATCTTGTCATACATGCATCTATATCTTCTATATTATCTTTTTCTCCTAATAATGATATTATCTTAAGAGCTTGTAAATCATTTGCTGTACTTGGATCATTCTTAGCAGAAGGTGCTAATGCATCTTCACTTTCTGAGTCTATATAGTTTCCGTTACGCCCTGGTGTTGGAATATTGAATTTTTTAATTAGTACATTGAATATTCCATAATTTAATCCAAAGAACACTAAGCATGTAATTATAAAATTAATTATATCTCTTATTAATCCTGCATGAACCATCATTGGAGTTCTTGTTAAGAATTCTATAAATCCAAATGCATGAACTCTTAATTGGAAAAGATCTGCTAAAGCAAAACCTATACCTGTGATTAAAGCATATACTACATATAATATTGGTGATATAAACATAAACATAAATTCTATTGGTTCTGTAACACCTGTTAAAAATACTGCTAAACCTGCTGATAAGAATACTGTTTTATATTTGCTCTTCTTGTCTGGTTCAACATTCTTATACATTGCAAATGCAATTCCTAATAATGATGCACTTGAAAGAATAACTTGGCCAGCTTTAAATCTTGCTGGAACTATACTGGTTAATAATGTATTATACTCTAAAATATTACCTGCATCTTTTAAATTTATTAAGTCACCTATCCAAGCTAACCACAATGGATCTTGACCTGCTACTAATGTACCTGCTGATGGACCTGTTAATATTTGATATACTCCGCCAAGTTCTGTATAGTTTACTGGAACTGTTAACATATGATGTAATCCAAATGGTAATAACAAACGTTCTAATGCTCCATATACAAAAGGTGCTAAAACTGGTGCTGTATCCTTTGATTCTGCTAACCAAACTCCAAATCCATTTAAAGCTCCTTGTATAAATGGCCAAACAATTGATAGTAATATAGCAGCTACTACTGATCCTAAAATAACTACAAAAGGAACAAACCTTTTTCCATTAAAGAAATCTAATGCTTTAGGTAACTTATTATAATTATAATATTTATTGTATAAAGCTGCACCCAAGAAACCTGCAATTATTCCCACAAACACCCCCATATTTAATGCTGGAGCACCTAATATATCAGTAAAATAATTAGCTACAACAAGCTTTGAACCAAATAATGAGTTTACTGTTGCTGTTGCATCAGATAACATATCTGATCCTACTCCAAATATAGCTCCTGTAATACGATTAATTAATATGAATGATAACAATCCGGCAAAAGCACCTCCTGCTCTTTCCTTAGCCCATGAGCCCCCGATAGCAACTGCAAATAATACATGAAGGTTTCCAATTATGGCCCAACCTATATCCTCCATAACCCTTGCAATTGTATCTATTAATTCTATATCTACTGACATTCCTATCAATTTTCCAATAGATATCATAAGTCCAGCTGCTGGCATTACAGCTACTACAACCAATAAAGCCTTACCGAATTTTTGCCAAAAGTCAAATGATATTAACTTACCCTTTTTCATTGTTTTTCCCATTATTGTACCTCTCCTTACTACTATTATTATTAATTTATTTTGTACATTCTTGCTTCATATGGTTTTAAATTTAAAGTATTTAAATCATCATGTTTTGAAACTTTATAATTTGATATTAATAAATTTTTATATTTTAGTACTTCATCCTTATAAATGTATTCTGCTGTTTTATTTGTTAAGTTAGTTATTATAATAAACTTTTTATCATTTAACTCTCTTATATAAGCATAAATACTATCATCATTTTTTAATATTAACTTATATTCACCATATATAAGTTCATTATTACTTTTTCTTATCTTTATCATTTTTTTATAAAAATTCAATATTGAATCTTCATTATTGATTTGCTTCTCTACATTTATATCTTTAAAATTATCATTAATTTCTATCCAAGGTTTGTGTTTAGAAAACCCTGAATTAATGGAACTATTCCATTGCATTGGAGTTCTAGAATTATCTCTAGATGTAGCCCATAAACGCTTCATGCAATCTTCTTTACTAAAACCATTTTCCAACATTTCATTATAAACATTTATACTTTTAACATCATCGTATTTATCTACAGATGAATACTTTACATTTGTCATTCCAATTTCTTGACCTTGATATATAAACGGAGTTCCTTGTTGCATAAAGTACATTAATCCTAAAGCTGTTGCACTTTCTTTCCAATATTCTTTATCATCTCCCCATGTTGACACTACTCTTGGAATATCATGATTTTCTATAAATAATGCATTCCAACCTCTATTATTTAACCCTTCTTGCCACCTAGTTAAAACCTCTTTGCACTCCTTTACATTGAAGCTTTGATTATCCTCATTATTCCATAAATCTAGATGTTCAAATTGAAATACCATATTGAATTTGCCTTTTTCTTCTCCTACCCATTCTTCTGCATCTTCAGCACTAACTCCATTTGCTTCAGCTACTGTCATAACATCATATTTTGAAAATGTATTTTCAGTTAATTCATCTAAAAAATCATGTATCCCTTCAACATTCATGTGCTTTTCAAAGCAGCTTACATATTGTTTATTTTCTATATTTGGCATATCACTAAATTCTGTATCCTTCTTAATATGACTTATAGCATCTATTCTAAATCCATCTATTCCTTTATCGAGCCACCAATTTATCATTTTATATATTTCTTTTCTTAAATCTTCATTTTCCCAATTTAAATCTGGCTGCCTTTTGGTAAATAAGTGTAAGAAATATTCATCAGTATTTTTATCATATTCCCATGCGGATCCCTTAAAAATACTTTCCCAATTGTTAGGCTCTGCATTATTTCTTCCTTTTCTCCATATATACCAATCCCTTTTAGGATTATCTTTAGCTGATTTTGATTCTATAAACCATTTATGTTCATCACTAGTATGATTTATTACTAAATCTATTATCAACTTCATTTCTCTTTTATGAGTTTCTGCTAATAATTCATTAAAATCTTCCATAGTCCCGAAATCGGTCATTATATCTTGATAATCACTTATATCATAACCATTATCATCATTAGGAGACTTGTACATAGGACAAATCCAAATAACATCTATCCCTAAGTCCTTTAGGTAATCTAGTTTTGATATTATCCCCTTTAAATCTCCTATACCATCATTATTGTAATCCATAAAACTTCTTGGATATATTTGATATGCTACCGCTTCTTTCCACCAAACCTGCTTCATATAGTCCTCCAACTTAACTAAATATAATTTATGCAATCCTTATCTAATAAATTTAATTTATGCAATAGTTGTCTAATTTATTCCATTGTTATTTAAATTATGCAATCGTTTGCCCAAACTGGTGTAAAATATGTGTACAGATATTTCTGTACACAATATTCTATTTGCTTTCTAAAATTGCTAGTGCTGCTGCACCTAAAACTCCAGCCTTACCACCTAATACAGCTTTTTCAACTTTGCAGTTATTATAAATTGTCTTTAAACATCTTCTTTCCATTTCATTTTCTATTTTATCAAATACAATTCTTCCAGCTTCACTTACGCCACCACCAATAACAATTTTATCTGGGTCAAATGTATTTGCTATATTCGCAACAGTTATTCCTAAGTAAGATAATGCATCATTTAATATATCTTGTGAAACCTTATCTCCTTTTTCTGCCTCTAAAAATACTTCCTTAGCAGTTACTTGTTCATAACCTTTTAATGCAGTTTCTACCTTGCTTTCCACTGCCTCTTTTGCTCTTTTCATGATTGCAGTTCCTGATGCAACAGCCTCTGCACAACCAGTATTACCACATCCACATCTAGGTCCACCCTTCATAACAGTAGTATGTCCAACTTCTAATGCATTTGATGTACTACCTCTGAATAGACTTCCATTTATTATGGCTCCTCCGCCTATTCCTGTGCTTACAGTAATGAAAACCATGTTATTGCTTCCTTTACCTGCGCCAAACATAAATTCACTTAATGTTGCCACATTTGCATCATTATCTAAGTAAGTATCTAATTTATATCTATCTTTTATAGGTTGAACTATATTAAAATTCTTAAATGGTAAATTAGGAGTATATACTATTAACCCCTTATCTACATCTAATGGTCCTGGAGATCCAACCCCTATTGCCTTAACCTCATTTATATCAATTTCCTCTAATACATCATCTATTGTATTTAATAACTTTTCTAAAACTACATTTTCACCCTTATGAGCTTCCGTTTTTACCGTAACTTCTTTTACTATAGCCCCTTCTAAATCAACTAGAGCAGTGTATATCTTAGTTCCACCTAAATCAACACCAACTACATATTTCTTTTCCATTTCCATCCCCCTAGATATAAATTAAATTTTATTTCCATTATTATGATAGACATAGTATAGCATTTTCAGAAATTGTTTACAATAATTTAATTGCTTATTTTCCTTCAAAATTTCTAATTATTTTAAATTACCTTTATTTTTCTTTAGTATTTAAAGTTTATGCAACCGATTGCATATACTTTTGAATTTAAATCTTTTTTATTGACTCTCTTTCTATTAGCTTAGTATCTATTATATATGAATTTCTATTACTACTTTTTTCCTCTAATCTATCTATAATTAGCTTAGTTGCATAAAACCCTAACTCTTCTGCATTAATATCTACAGATGATAATGGAGGATTTTGATATTCTGACATCGGTATATTATTGAATCCTGCAATAGACATATTCTTTACTCCAAGTTCATTTAAAGTTTCTTGAGCTCCAAAAGCTAATAAGTCATCTGTTGCTACTACAGCAGTTGGTCTATTACTATCTAAAATTTTATTTATAGCGTAGCTTCCATTACTTTGTGTAAATTCTTCAGCTTCATATATTAAACTATTTTTTATCTCTATTCTATTATCAATTAATGCCTGCTTATAACCTTTTAATCTATCTCTGGATACATTTAAATTAGCTTTTGCTCCAATAAAAGCTATTTCCTTGTGACCATAGTCTATTAACATTTGAACTAAATCATACATAGCCTTTACGTTATTATTATCTACCCATAATACATTATTAACTTCATCTGGTCTCCCTATAACTACAAAAGGAAATTCTATATCATTTAGGTAATTTATTGTGTCATCTTTTTCCTTAGAATTTAATAAGCATATTCCATCTACTAAATTACTATCTATAAATTTTTTAAACCATTCCTTATCATCTTTTCCTTCTTGTTTAAAGGCATACATTATATAATAATTTTCTTTTTGAGCGTATATACTTATTCCCTTCATAGCCTGAACAAAAAATGGATTTGAAAATATATCCTCAGCTTCCTTTGGAAGTATTACAGCTAAAATTCTTGTTCTATTATTCGCAAGTCCTCTTGCAATTATATTAGGAGTATAATTTAACTTCTTTATTGCCTCATTTACCTTTTCTTTTGTTTTATCACTTATTTTATGGCTATTAGATAATACCCTAGAAACCGTTGACGTTGCAACATTCGCTTCTCTAGCTACATCCTTAATTGTAACCTTCATTTTATCTTCCCCCTAAAAATTACTTAATAAGATTATAGTATATCTTATATATAAAATATATCTACTTTCAAATTATTATTTCACTAAAAATATTATACAACCCCTTTTTAAAGTTTTATATTTTTATAGAAATAAAAAAAGCATCTAACAAATGTTAGATGCTTTCTGGCGGAGAAACCGGGATTTGAACCCGGGCGCCAGTTACCCGACCTACGCCCTTAGCAGGGGCGCCTCTTCAGCCACTTGAGTATTTCTCCACGTGCCTTCTATTGAAGTTTTATGGCGGAGAGAGTGGGATTTGAACCCACGGTACCCGTAAAGGTACGCCGGTTTTCAAGACCGGTGCCTTAAGCCAGCTCGACCATCTCTCCATATTCTGTCTTGCGACAAGTATTATTATAGCAACCACTCTACATATTGTCAATTATTATTTTAATTTTTTTTATTATTTAATAAATAGTTATTAGAACAACATTATAATTGAATGGTACATATATTAAATTTTAAAATGCATCTAAGAAAACTTAGATGCATTTTTGGCGGAGAGAGTGGGATTTGAACCCACGGTACCCGCAAAGGTACGCCGGTTTTCAAGACCGGTGCCTTAAGCCAGCTCGACCATCTCTCCATACTTCGTCTGACGACAAATATCATTATAGCAATGACTTTCTTTTTTGTCAATTATAAATTTATATATTTTTAAACTAAATAATAAATTTTATAAAACTTAAATATATTAAAAAATAATATATTCTATGATAACTTAATTTATTCTTTATAATAATAAATTAAGACTAAATCTAGCACTGCAGATTTAGTCTTTAAAATTAAAATTACTTAATTACCTTCATATTTCCCATGTATGGTTGAAGTGCAGTTGGAATATTTACTGACCCATCCTCATTTAAGTTGTTTTCTAAAAATGCTATTAACATTCTTGGTGGTGCAACAACCGTATTATTTAATGTATGAGCAAAGTATTTTCCATCTTTAGAATTTACACGAATCTTTAAACGACGAGCTTGTGCATCTCCTAAATTTGAACAACTTCCTACTTCAAAATATTTCTTTTGTCTTGGTGACCAAGCTTCAACATCTACTGATTTAACTTTTAAATCTGCTAAATCTCCTGAACAGCATTCTAAAGTTCTAACTGGTATATCTAAAGAACGGAATAACTCTACAGTATTTACCCATAATTTTTCATACCAATCCATACTTTCTTCTGGTTTACATACAACTATCATCTCTTGCTTTTCAAATTGATGAATTCTATATACTCCTCTTTCTTCTATTCCATGAGCTCCCTTTTCTTTTCTAAAACAAGGAGAATAACTTGTTAAAGTATGTGGTAATGAATCTTCAGGTAATATAGTATCTATGTACTTACCTATCATAGAATGTTCACTTGTTCCAATTAGATATAAATCTTCACCTTCAATTTTGTACATCATAGCATCCATTTCAGCAAAACTCATAACACCTGTTACAACCTCACTACGAATCATGTATGGAGGAATACAATAAGTAAATCCACGATCTATCATAAAGTCTCTAGCATATGAAATTATTGCTGAATGAAGCCTTGCAACATTACCCATTAAATAATAAAATCCACTTCCTGCTACTTTTCTAGCACTATCTAAGTCTAATCCACTTAACTTTTCCATTATTTCTGTATGATATGGAACTTCAAAATCTGGAACCTTTGGCTCTCCAAAACGTTCAACTTCTACATTTTCGCTATCATCTTTTCCAATTGGAACACTTGGATCAATTATATTTGGTAGAGTCATCATTATATTGTTAACTCTTTCAGATAATTCAGTTTCCTTAACTTCTAACTCAGATAAACGCTCTGAATTTTCAGTTACCTTCCTTTTCATTTCTTCTGCTTCTTCTCTTTTTCCTTGAGCCATTAAAGCTCCAATCTGCTTTGAAAACTTATTTCTATCAGCTCTTAAAGCCTCAGCTTGTTGTTTAGCTTCTCTAAGCTTTTTATCTAATTCTATTACCTCATCTACTAGTGGAAGTTTGCTATCTTGAAACTTATTTTTTATATTTTTCTTAACTATCTCTGGATTTTCTCTTACAAATTTTAAATCTAACATTATGTATACCTCCTAATAATTTATATTTATTAATTTTTTTCATAAAAAAAGAACCTTTTCCCTAAACAAGGGACGAAAGATTCCGCGTTGCCACCCTAATTAATAGCAAAATATGCTATTCTCTTAAATAAATTTAACGGTTTAAGCCGTACTGCTCATCACAGTCCCTCCAAGGTGGATTCATAACATTTTACTATCGATTTACACCAACCATCGACTCTCTTAAAATAAATATTGTTATTACTAGCCTCTTCAACAGTTTTATTTTATTATTTTTAATATATTATAAAAAAATATATATGTCAATATTTTACTAAGTTATTTATATATATTATTATACTTTTATATTTTAATTATTCATCATATATGTCTCTTGTACAAACAATATCAATTCCAGTATTAAGTATATTTTTACATATTAAATCCCCTGATTTAATTGGAACACTAACATATATCCTAGCTAATACCTTAGATAATTCCATCCACATTTTCTTATCTACTTCTTTATTAGATTTAACTGGAATAACTCTATACTTATCATTTCCCTTTACTCTAACTATTGATGTAAATATATCCTTATTATCACTTTTATTCTCTAAGCTAGACATCTCCAAACTCCTTTATTCTACTTGAAATTACTTTAGAATCTTTAGAATCATCAACTATATCAGTAATTTTTTTATCTAATTCCCTTGCAAGTATATTTACAATCTTTTCATAGCAATAAGATCCATGACAACTTCCAAATCCTGATCCAGTTCTTCTTTTAACACCTTCTACGGTTCTTGCACCTAACGGCCTTCTTATACAATCTACTATTTCACCTTCTGATATATTATTACATACACATATAATCTTACCGTATCTATTGTCCAATGCAATTATTTCATTAGCTTCTTTTCTTCCAAGTTCCCTAAACTTATAAACTTCTCTTCTTTTATCTATGAAATTCTTTTTTAATGTGCAATTTAAGTTATTAGCAATTGTATCACAAAGCATTTTAGCAATTGCTGGTGCTATTGTAATCTTTCCATAATGAGTACCTGTCACTCTTATATATCCCTTATCTATTTCGCTATCATCTATTAGCATAGAATCCTTATTATAACTTTCTCTAAACAAATTATTTATATTATTTTTTTCCAAATTATTCAATAAACTATTAGCATATATTAAGTTGTCTTCTAAGCTAGTTTTTTCTGTACTCTTTATACCTATTAATGAACCTGTTGTAGTTGTTGGTGTACTTAGTACGAATGTATTCTTATCGAAAGTTTCTATTACTATTTTATTTAATTTATTTTTATAATTATCATCAACTAATAAATAACTCATATTTTTAAAGTGTTCTTCTTCACTTTCTAATTCCTTATCTTCTACCTTTCCATTTTCCCTTATATATATCTCATGAGGAATTGTGTTTATTACAACCTTGCAGGTAAACTTATTTTTATTAGTTGTTACTCTAAACCCCTTAGATAAGTTCTGTATATTTAAAACTTCTTCTTCTAATCTAAAATTAACACCATTATCTGCTGCTACTTCAGCATAAGCAATTGCTAAGTCATAAGGTGCAACTATTCCTATGTTTTCTGAATATAAACCTTTTTTTATATTAGGGTTTATATTGGGTTCAATATCATATACATCTTTATCATCTATTAAATATACACCGTCTATTCCCCTTCTTTTTGCCCTTTCATACATTTCTTCTAGCTTTTTAACTCCATTTTCATCACTCACAACCCTTAAAGCTCCAATTTTCTTAAATGGAACTTTAAACTTCTCACAAGTATCAAGCATAATTGAGTTTCCTATATACTCAAGTCCTGCCATTACATCATCTGATGTTTCAGATCCATCATATACTATTGATGTGTTTACAAATGATATATCATCCGCTATATCATAATCTCTTTCTATTAGAGCTATATTAAAATTATATTTTGATAGTTCATAAGCGACTGAACACCCTATTACTCCTCCGCCTAGTATAAGAATATCATAATCCATAACTCATATCCTCCCATAGTCTACAATAAAAATCCTTTTTCTAATAATTCTTTCTTTATAGCATTAATTTCTTCATCACTATCTGCTGCTATTGTATGAAGATGAACTCCATTCGTTAGGTTTGAAAGAGGCTTTGCATTTTTTCCCTTGAACTCATTTTCAAACTTATTTAGATCATTTAAATTTTTTATCATTAAATTACCTCTTATCTCACCATAAAGAGGATGATCAATAATAACATCTTCTATTATTCCACCATATTTGACTACTATCTCTAGTTCCTCAATAGTCTTACTACTATCATGATTAACAGCAATAATAGATTTTGCTTTGTTGATATCTTTATTATAAATATATCCATCAGGAGTAGCTATAATATTCTTACCTGCAGCTCTTAATATAGCAATATCCTTAACTATTATCTGTCTAGTAACATTAAATAAAGAAGCAAGCTCCGTTCCCTTAATTGCTCTACTACTTTCAACTAGCATTTTCATAATTTCTTCTCTTCTTTCTATAGATCCCATAAATTCACCTCTTTATTAATTTTTATCATCACATTTACTTATTATATTAAGTATTTTATTTTCCTTGATTTTATCTTTATTATGATGATACCTAACAACCTGTAGAAATTCTTTATCATAATCAAATTTATTAAGCATTTCCAATCCTATTTTAGGATGATTATAATATATATCTATTTGTTTTATGCTATTATACTTTTTTATTCTTCCCTTAGTTGCTTTATCTAATAATACAACTAAAGATTTCTCAATTAAGCTTAAATGTTTTTTACTTTTACCAACATCATGTAAAAGTGCCGCTTTCCCTAATTTATATGTATCTACATCTATATTTAAATCTTTTTTCATTTTTATTGAATCCTTACAAACTCTTATACAATGATGTTTATCATTATGCTTTAATTTATTGAATATTTTTATCTCATCCTCGTTTAAGAACTTACTGATATAATCATAATCTATTTCCTTAAATAATGAAGTAAATCCCCATACGAATTGTTTTACTCTATACAAAGCCATTTTAATCACCTTGCCATTTTTATAAACTTTACTTTATATAGAAATAATAACATTATATATTTTTATTATCAATTATATATATTTTTATTATAAACAAAAAAAGCTACGAATTACTTCGTAGCTTGGTGGAGGTAAAGGGATTCGAACCCTTGACCCCTTGCGTGCAAGGCAAGTGCTCTCCCAACTGAGCTATACCCCCATAAAAAATAACCTGGCAACGTTCTACTCTCCCACACAGTCGCCCGTGCAGTACCATCGACGCTGTAGAGCTTAACTTTCCTGTTCGGAATGGAAAGGAGT